>Ga0193726_1000607_pt1 | contig 36014 bp, 33 predicted proteins | sample H2c1metaG_FD_144928 | JGI IMG/M metagenome (GOLD analysis project Ga0193726, IMG submission 144928) | Soil microbial communities from a riparian zone of the East river system, Colorado, United States - H2c1 | ecosystem: Environmental > Terrestrial > Soil > Riparian zone | place: USA: East River... | reverse complement strand
CGTCGGGCGCGGCCTTCGCAACGAGCTCCGAACCGATCACGCCGCCGGCGCCGCCACGGTTCTCGACAATGAAATTTTCCTTCAAAGTCTCGCTCAGCTTTTGCGCCACCAGGCGCCCTAGAGTATCGGCGGTTCCGCCCGGAGAGAACGGAACGATGACGCGTACGGTCTTGGTGGGCCAGTTTTGCGCGAGGGCCTGCGGACCCGCGAACAACAAGAGGGTCGCGGCGATGAGCGCCGCGGCTCCCGGAGCGGAGTTTCGTACGAATTGCGAAGGGCATGCAGTCACAGGCCGTTATTTTACCCGAGCGTCGCGCTAAAATAGCCCCGCATCCGCCTCAGGCTTTGCAGGCCACCTAAAGGAATGGAAATCCCATGGAAATGACCGGCGAACAACTGATCCCCGTGCCACAAGCCGAAGTCTGGCGCGGATTGAACGACCCTGAAGTTTTGAAGGCGTGCATCGCGGGCTGCGAGACGATCGAAAGAGTCTCGGACACCGAGTACCGCGTCGTGATGGTCGCGGCGGTGGGGCCGGTGAAAGCCAAGTTCAACGGCAAGCTCGTGCTCTCCGATCTCAACCCGCCGAATTCCTACGCCCTGTCTTTCGAGGGATCGGGCGGAGCGGCGGGATTCGGCAAGGGCGGCGCGCAGGTTTCGCTCAAGACCGAAGGCGCGGGCACGCGCCTGACTTATACCGCCAAGGCCAGCGTCGGCGGAAAACTTGCACAGGTCGGATCGCGGCTGATCGACGGAGTCGCGAGGAAAATGGCCGACGACTTCTTCACGGCGTTCAACGCAAAGCTGGCAGGGCCAGCGGCCCAGCCCGCAGAGGCCGCGCCAGCGTCCTCGGGTAAGCGGATCCACCCGGCCTGGTGGGTAGCCGGTGCACTGCTCCTCGCGTTTCTCGTCTACCTCGCGCTCCAGCCGGCGCACTGATTCCGAACCGTACGCCCGACGAACCCCGGCCGCCAAGCCGCCGGGCTGCAGCGACAGTCGCCGCTTTACCAAACCCGAGGCGATGAGGGAGAATGCGCAGCCGGTCCGGGAGATCGGACCCGCGCCGCTGGGCGAGCCGTAAGTCGAAAGCACAATAATTCACCCCCCCGGTCGCGAAGTTTTAGCTTTACTGATAAAGCGGAGGGTATTCGCGTGAACTTCCTGCTTTCGCTTTCGCGACTGATCGATGCGCTGAACGAGCGCATCGGCAAGACCGTGTACTGGCTGGTGCTTGTCATGGTGCTGGTCAGCTCGGGCAACGCCATGTCCCGCTACGCGCTTTCCATCGCCTCGAACGCGTGGCTCGAGCTGCAGTGGTATTTGTTCGCAGCGGTCTTCCTGCTTTGCTCCGGGTACACGCTGCGGCACAACGAGCATATCCGGATCGACGTGGTCGCCGGCCACCTGTCCCGCCGCGCGCAGATGTGGATCGACATCTTCGGAACGCTTTTCTTCCTGCTGCCGATGGCGGCCTTTATCACGTGGCTTTCCTGGCCGATATTCATGAACGCCTGGAACAGCAACGAGATTTCCGGCAGCGCGGGCGGCCTGATACGGTGGCCGGCGCGGCTGCTCGTTCCCGTCGGTTTCTTCCTGCTGTCGTTGCAGGGTGTCTCTGAGTTGATCAAGCGCGTCGCTTACCTGAAGGGCCTGATCCCGGACCCGCTGGAAAAGCACGAGGTACCGCTGGAGATCATCATCGCGCGCGACCAAGCCGAAAAATGACGCAATTCTTGATCGCCAACATGGCGCCGCTCATGTTCGCGGCGCTCGTAGTGTTCCTGCTGTTTGGCTACCCGGTATCGTTCGCACTCGCGGCGATCGGACTGTCCTTCGGTTTTCTGGGCATCGAGCTTGGGCTCCTGACGCCGGCCCTCTTCGGGGCGCTGCCTGAGCGGATTTTCGGCATCATGTCGAACGACACGCTGCTCGCTGTTCCGTTTTTCACCTTCATGGGACTGATCCTCGAGAGAAGCGGCATGGCCGAGGATCTGCTCAATACCATCGGGCAGCTCTTCGGTCCGATCCGGGGCGGGCTGGCGTACGCCGTAATCTTCGTCGGCGCCCTGCTTGCCGCGACCACCGGAGTGGTCGCAGCGTCCGTGATTTCGATGGGCCTCATTTCGCTGCCGATCATGCTGCGCTACGGTTACGACCGAAGGCTCGCGAGCGGGGTCATCGCCGCCTCCGGAACACTCGCGCAGATCATTCCGCCGTCGCTCGTGCTCATCGTGCTCGCAGACCAGCTCGGCAAATCCGTCGGCGACATGTATGCGGGTGCGATTTTTCCCGGGCTCGTGCTCACCGCCCTGTATGCGATCTACGTCTTCGGCGTCTCGATGATCTATCCGAAGGCCGTACCGGCGTTGCCGCCGGAAGCGCGTATCCTGCGCGGCGCCAAATTGTTCGTGCGCGTGTTGCTGGTGCTGATCCCGCCGCTCGCCCTGATCTTCCTCGTTCTCGGCACCATCTTCCTCGGCGTGGCCACGCCGACCGAGGGCGGAGCAATGGGCGCCACCGGTGCGCTGGCGCTCGCGTTGATCAACCGGCGCCTGACATGGTCACTGCTCAGGCAGGCGATGAATTCGACGGCGAAGCTCACGTCGTTCGTGGTGTTCATCCTGGTCGGATCGACGGTGTTCAGCCTGACGTTCCGCGGCGTAAACGGCGATCTTTGGGTCGAACACCTGCTCACGGGCCTGCCCGGCGGGCAGATCGGCTTCCTCATCGTCGTGAATGCGCTGACCTTCGTGCTCGCGTTCTTCCTCGATTTCTTCGAGCTGGCATTCATCATCGTGCCGCTTCTCGGACCGGTCGCCGACAAGCTCGGCATCGACCTGATCTGGTTCGGCGTGCTGCTCGGGGTCAACATGCAAACCTCTTTCATGCACCCGCCCTTCGGCTTCGCGCTGTTCTACCTGCGCAGCGTAGCGCCCGGCAAGGAGTATCTCGACAAGCTGACCGGCAAGCCGACACCTCCGGTTACCACCGGCCAGATCTACTGGGGCGCGGTACCTTTCGTGGTAATCCAGGTCGTCATGGTGTGTATCGTGATCGCGTTCCCCAAGCTCGTAACCGGGAACCTCGAGAAGAGCAAAATCGATCCGTCCAAGGTGCAGATCATCATCCCGCCGGAAAGCGAAGCCCCGAGCGAGGTCCCGCCCGATTTCAGCGCACCGCAGGGTGGGAAGGCCGGCCCGGAGGGGAAATCCGGCGAAAGCTTGCAGGAAAACAGGGACGCTGACGACCTTCAAAAGCAGTTCGGGAAGTAGCGCTTCTCTGGGGGAAAAACAAACCCCGCATTGGCGGGGTTTGTTTTAGCGAAACCGAACCGGCAGACTTACGATTTGCCCGCGCCCAGCTTCGAGTTGAACGAATAATTGTCGTAAGTCGATTCGGCGACGCGGAACCACAGGAATTGTTCGTCGCGGAATTTCTTCCACTGCGGATAGACGGTCGCCCAGTGTTTGCTCTTCGCCTTGAGTTCATCGTAGAGCTCGTACGACGCTTTCTCCGCGGCCTCCATGACTGGCCTCGGGAAGGGCCGAAGCTTGGCGCCGTTCGCGATCAGGCGGCGCAGAGCCTGCGGGTTCAGGTCATCGTACTTCGCGGGCATCCATGAGTTGACTTCGCCGCACGCCGCCATGAGCGCGGACTGGTAGGCCTTGGGCAGCTCGTTCCATTTCTTTTCGTTGACCAGCGTCATCAGCATCGGGCCGCCTTCCCAGAATCCCGGATAGTAGTAGTACTGCGCGACCTTGTTGAGGCCGAGCTTCTCGTCGTCGAAGGGGCCGACCCACTCGGCCGCGTCTATAGTGCCCTTTTCGAGCGCGGGATAGATGTCGGGTGCTCCGATAAGCTGCGGCACGACGCCGAGCTTTTGGAGCACTAGACCCGCCATACCGCCAATGCGGAACTTGAGTCCTTTCAGATCCGCCACCGACTTGATCTCCTTGCGGAACCAGCCGCCCATCTGGCAACCGGTGTTGCCGGCCAGAAGCGCGATACAGCCGTATTCCTTGAATAGCGGCGCCATGGCCTCGGCTCCGCCGCCGTTATACCACCAGGCGCTGTTCTGCCTCGCGTTCATGCCGAAGCAGATCGACGTGCCCAAAGCGAACGTCGGGTCCTTGCCGAAGTAGTAGTAAGTGGCCGTGTGCCCCAACTCCACGGTTCCGGCCTGCACGGCGTCGAGCACCTGCAGCGCCGGGACGATCTCGCCCGCGGCGAAGGCGCGAATCTGGAACTTCCCGTCGGTGATCTCACCGACGCGCCTCGCGACCATCTCCGCGCCGCCGTAGAGCGTGTCCAGGCTCTTCGGCCAGCTCGCTGCCAGCCGCCACTGGATACTGGGCAGTCCCGAAGTCTGCTGTGCTCTGGCCTGCGCCGCGGTGACGAGCGCCGCGCCGGCAGCCGCGCCCAACCCGGCTTGCTTGATGAATTCGCGTCTTTTCATGGCTCCCTCCTCAAGGTGAAAATCCCGGCCGATTATACGCTCAGCCGACGAGCCTTCTAGTTTCCGGCGATGGTCATCCCGTCTACGAGAATCGAGCCACTGGTGCGCGAGCCGCGCACCAGCGCGTCGCTACCGATCGCTACGATGGAGCGAAACATGTCGCGCAGGTTTCCCGCGATGGTGATTTCCTCGACCGGGTAACGGATTTCTCCGCCTTCCACCCAGTAGCCCGCCGCGCCGCGCGAGTAGTCGCCGGTGATGAGATTGATGCCGTGCCCCATGAGATCGGTGACGAGCAGGCCGCGGCCCATTTTCCGGATCAACCCCGGGAGATCGAGCTCACCGCCTTCGAGGATCAGGTTGTGATTGCCCCCGGCGCTTCCGGTGGTCTTCATGCCGAGCTTCCTCGCCGAATAGCTGCCGAGAAAATAGCCCTGCAATACGCCTGCCTTGACCACGTCGCGGTCGCGCGTGGCGACGCCCTCGTCGTCGAACCATGAGCTCGCCTGCGCGCGGCGCAGATGCGGACGCTCGACGATGCTGACGATAGGCGAAAAAATTTCCTTGCCCAGGCTGTCGACGAGGAACGAGGCCTTGCGGTAGAGGCTGCCTCCACTCACCGCCGCGACGAATTGCCCGATGAGGCCGTTCGCCACCGGCGCCTCGAACAGCACCGGCACCTGCGTCGTTCGGATCTTGCGGCTTCGCAGGCGTGCGAGCGCACGCCTGCCCGCGTAGTCGCCGACGGCCTCGGGCTTTGCAAGATCGTGCCGGGAGCGCTCGGACACGTACCAGTCGTCGCGCTGCATCTTCCCGTTCTCGGCCGCGATCACGGCGCACGACAGGGAGTGGCGCGAGGTCGGGAACCCTTCGACGAAGCCGTGACTGTTGGCGAGCGCGAAGTGCCACTGCTGGCAGGAAACGCTGGCGCCCTCGGAATTGGAGATGCGCTTGTCCAGGCGAAACGCGGCGGCCTCGCAGGTTTTTGCAATCTCGATCGCCTGCTCGACGGGCAGATCCCAGGGATGAAAGAGATCGAGGTCCTGCGGCTCCCGCGCCAGCTCCTCCTGGTCGGGGAGCCCCGAGCAGTCGTCCGAGGCGGTGAAACGCGCGATCGTCAGGGCCGCCTCCACCGTGTCGCGGATCGCTTGCGGCGCAAAATCGGCCGTACTTGCGTAGCCTTTCTGCTTGCCGAGGTAAACGGAAACGGCGAGACTCTTGTCGCGGTTGTATTCGATGGTCTCGACTTCGCCCATGCGCACGATCACGGTCTGGCCATAGCCGTCGGAGGTTTCGACCTCGCAGGCGCTCGCGCCTTTTCCCTTGGCATGGGCCAGAGCGTCGGCTGCGATGGACTTCAATGCGGCCAGATCGTGCGAAAAGCGGGCTTGGGCCATGCGGGAACGCTGCGGGAAAGACGCTATGATATCAGTTCGCAGTTGCACACTTGGAAACGCAGACTCTCCCATGGAAATGCAGGAAGAAGAAAAACCGAGCAAGACCCAGCGCAAGCGCGCCATGCACGAGCTGCAGGCGCTCGGCGAGCGCCTGGTCGAGCTCAACCCCGAACAGCTCGCGGCGGTCGCGCTGCCGGAATACTTGCACGACGCCGTGGAGCAGGCGCGGCACATCACCAAGCATGAGGCGAAGCGGCGCCAGTTGCAGTACATCGGCCGGCTCATGCGCCGGGTCGACCCGGAGCCGATCCGCGAGAAGCTCAAGACTTGGGACGGGGTCTCCGCGGAGGAGACCGTGCGCCTTCACCGGATCGAGCGCTGGCGCGACGAATTGCTCGAGGACGACGTTGCGATGGGGGCTCTCGCCCAGGCTCATCCGGGTATCGACACCCAGTACCTGCGCACGCTTGTGCGCAAGGCCCGCGAGGAACGCCTTGCGGGTAGCCCGCTGCGCGCGTATCGCGAACTGTTCAGGGTGTTGCGGGAAATCGTCGCGCAATCCGAAACGGCGGACGACCCCGACTGAGAAGCGCCGCCACTATCCCGCGGCTGCAACGCCAACTATACTTGCGCTCATGACGGCGGCGAGCGACGAACTGCTCATCGGGCTGGTGTCGATCAGCGACCGCGCCTCGAGCGGCGTCTACAAGGACGAAGGCATCCCGGCGCTGCAGGAATGGTTCGGGCGCGCGCTGACGAGTTCGTGGCGCACCGAAGCCCGCCTCATTCCCGACGAGCGCCCGCTGATCGAATCCACGCTCGCAGATCTGGTCGACCGCGTCGGCTGCCACCTGGTGCTGACGACCGGAGGCACCGGCCCCGCGGCGCGCGACGTTACGCCCGAGGCGACGCTCGCGGTGGCCGACAAGGAGATGCCCGGCTTCGGCGAGCAGATGCGCAGGATCAGCCTCGAGTTCGTGCCCACTGCGATCCTGTCGCGCCAAGTCGCGGTCATCCGCAGGCAATCGCTGATCCTCAACCTGCCCGGCCAGCCGAAATCGATCCGTGAAACGCTCGAGGGCCTGAAGGACAAGGACGGCAGGCAGATCGTTCCGGGAATTTTCGCCGCGGTGCCCTACTGCATCGACCTGATCGGCGGGCCGTACATCGAGACGCGCGAGGAAGTCGTCAAGGCCTTCCGGCCGAAATCCGCGATCCGTCCAAAGCAAAAGTAAACCGCAAAGAGCGCGCGGCGCGCGAGGAAGATCCGTATAGCGTCTTCGCGTCCGTCATCGTGAAAATTCGTTCAAGGTCATGACCCATGCCCGATAGGCTCGATGCAATCGAAATCGAAACCGGAAAGAATCCTTCGACCAGCATCATCTGGCTGCACGGCCTGGGCGCGGACGGCAATGATTTCGCCCCGATCGTGCCCGAGCTGCAGTTGCCGAAGGCGGCGATCCGGTTTGTCTTTCCGCATGCCTCGGTGCAGCCTGTGACGATCAACGGGGGCATGCGCATGCGCGCGTGGTACGACATCACTGACGGCGCGATTCGGCGCGAGGACGAGCGCGGCGTGCGCGCCTCGCAGGCTTTGATCGAATCGCTGATCGCGCGGGAAAAGGAGCGCGGCACCGCGCCCGGGCGGTTGGTACTCGCGGGATTCTCGCAAGGAGGCGCGATCGCGCTGCAGACCGGGTTGCGTCATTCCGAGCGCATCGCCGGAGTCATGGCGCTGTCGACTTATGTCCCCGTCGGCGACAAGCTTGCAGCGGAAACGAGTCCCGCCAACCGCGACGTACCGATTTTCATGGCACACGGAACCTCCGACCCGGTCATTCCGCTGGCCCGGGCCGAGGAGTCCCGCGCTCTGCTGCAATCGCTCGGCTACGCCGTGGAATGGCGGGAGTACCGCATGCCTCACTCGGTGTGCCCCGAGGAGCTTGCCGATATCGGCGCCTGGCTGCGAAAAATCCTCGGCCCCGAAGCTTGAAGGGAAACGCCTTATTCGCGCGTATCGCGAATCATCTGGCGGAAGCGCACCAACTCGTAGTCATCGCCGAGCTCCTTCACCCCGATCGGCATCAGTAAATGGAGCTGGCCGTTCCGCTGGAGCTCGAGATTCTGTCCCTCAAGAAGGATATCGGTGCGCAGCAGCAACTGCGCCTCGGCCGCCGAATCGAGCGGATTGAGCAAGATCGCCGTTTCCGAGTCTGCGCTCGTTCCCATGTGCGCGCTTTGCAACTTGACCTGCACGGGCAGCGCGGTCCGCGCCAGCGTCTGGATCCCGACGGTTCCCTGCTGCGGGGATTCGCGCTGGAACCTGCGAACCACCCCGACGACCCAATTGGTACCGCCCTCGGGCTGCAGCCCGAGCAAGCAGCCGATTTTCAGCGCCTCCCCTTTGATTTGCGGGACGCTGGCCCCGAACCCCCCGGCGCTGACATTCTCGACGATCCAGCTCTCGACCTTGCTTTCGTCGAACGGGACCTCGCCTGAAGGATCGAGCGCCGCAAGCACGCCGTCGAAGCCGAACGTGACGGCCAGGCGCGACTTGACCCGGTGACGCGGCGCCTTCCTCTCGGGCGGTTGCGGGGCCCAGTAGAGTGCAAGATGGTTGAGAACGTCGAGCACCACCTCGGCTTCATAGCTGCCGCCCAGAGCAAGATTGGACGGGACCGCTTTCGCGGACTTCACCGCCTGAGTCAGCTTTTCGAGCTCGCTCATCGCGCCGGCCGCCGAAAAATATCTGAGCGTCGGTGCGCGGTGAGGAAGATGCGCGAGGCGCACGGGAGGTTCACGATTGGCAAGATCGAAGCAGTAGACCGTATCGGGCTGGGGGCTGCCCGCGAGCTTGAACGAACCGGCAAGATGCGCGATCAGGCGCTCCGCCAGATCGATTTCGACGGGCAGCAGGCTGTCCGGAGAGGATGCCGCCAGCGTCAACAATTTGAGCAATTCCTGCTCGGCCGAGGTCTCGCCTGGCAGGCCCGGGTAGGCGACCACCTTCGCCTGAGCGTATTTGCGGTTTTCAGCGAGCGCGTAGATTTTTGCAATCATCTCCCACAGGGGACCGTCGGTGGGCCTGTAGCGCAGGTACTGCCACTTCATCTGCGCAGCGAGCGCGCGCAGCGCCCGCACGGTGAGAAGCGGCATGCTCTGTTTGAGATCCTCCCAGCCCTTCTGGCCGGTCGCGTAGTAGTCGATGCAGGTCGCAAGCGCGATCACCGATTGCCGGTACGACTCGCGAATCGCCGCCCACAGGCGGTTTTCCTGGGATTTGGTCAGGCGCGCCGAGGAGAGGTATTCGCGCTGCAGCTTGCGCAGGTGCGTCTGGGTGGCATCGTCGACCATCTGCACGATCTGGGCACGGTGCTCGGGCTTGAAATTCTCCCAGGACCGGACCGATTCCAGCCAGTGATTCAGGTCTTCGACCGCCTTGAAAGGATCGGTCGCGGGAATGGCGTCGAGGATCTTCCGGGCCTCTTTGGCATCGGCCATGGGATGATCGGACTTGCCGCCGCCAAACAGCTTCATCGCACCCTCCTAGTCTCGTCGCTGCCGGATCACGAGTCGGCTCAGCCCGGATAGTCCTTGGGTGGTGCTGGCGGCAGGACTCGAACCTGCGACCTACTGATTACGAATCAGTTGCTCTACCAGCTGAGCTACGCCAGCGCGTGCGCACGAGGTGAGCGCGCATTATATCAGCGGCCCTGCGCGCACTTTCTCAGGAAAAGCCGCAGCAACGGCAAACCGGGGACAGACCACCATTCTCCTTCGCAGCAAAGCCGCCGCCTCCAGCTGCGAAAAGGTGGTCTGTCCCCGGTTTTTCTACCCGGTTTTTCTAGGATTGCGAACGCGTGCGGACGATGATGTCCACGCCTTCGGCGACGGTTCCCGGCGGCAGCGGCGGCAAGCCCACCACGCGCATCTTGTCCGCGGGAATGTCGGTGAGCCGTCCCGTCACGACGTCGTACAGATGATGATGCGGCTCGGTATTGGGATCGTAGACAATCCTGGCCGGGTCCACGACCAGTTCCCGGACCAGTTTTTTCTCCAGAAACAGCTTCAGGGTGTTGTAGACCGTCGCTTTCGATACTTCGGAATAGCGGGAGTTCACCAGCGAGAGGATCTGGTCCGCCGAAAGATGCTCGCGGCGGGCGAACAGCACGTGCGCGATTTCCATGCGCTGGTGAGTCGGCGTGATGCCGTGGCTGCGCAAGCGCCCGGCAATGCTTTCGCGTTTGTGCGGTTTTTTCATGAGAAGCATTGTAGACGAGGCCTTGGACTGTGTCTAATTCGTGTCTCGGTTCACGCGCGCACCAAGCGTACGATCGAGCACGCGCGAGTCCTGGAACGTGCACTAATTCCGCTAGAATTCGGGCGCGGACGCCGTCCGTACCGGCAATTCGCCCGCTCGTCGGGATGTTTTGCGGCGGGCCGGCAAGGTCCTCTATCATCCAACGCATACCAAAGGGGGTTTCAATGCGTCGTCAATCCGGTTTCACGCTGATCGAAGTCATGATCACGATCGCCATCATCGCGATCCTGACGGGGATCGCCCTCCCGTCGTACACCAACTACATCGTGCGCGGCAAGATCCAGGAAGCCACCACGGCCCTGCTCGCCATGCGCGTCAAGATGGAACAGTACTACCAGGATAACCGTACATATCCTACCGGTGCTTGTGTGACCTCTCCCACCGCCCCGACAGCGACGCAGATTCAGGTCCCGCCGCTGAAGTATTCCTCCATCACCTGTCCCTCGCCAAACGCGAACACCTACATCCTCCAGGCGAACGGAGGTGTGGACGCCCAGGGCAACGTGCTCGACAAGACGATGGTGGGACTGCAGCTCAGAATCAACGAGGCCAACCAGCGCACCACCCAGACTGTACCGGCGGGTTGGAACGCATCGGGTCTCCCGAAATCGTGCTGGGTCGCGAAGACCAGCGGGGACTGCTGAGAATGCGCGCTCCGCAGCACGGGTTCAATCTCATCGAGTTGATGATTTCGATCGTGGTCCTGGGCGTGCTGATCGCGCTCGGCGCACCGGGCTTCTCCGAGTGGCTGCAGAACCAGCAGATCCGCGCGGCTGCCGAGGCGACTCTCAACGGACTGCAGGTCGCGCGCTCGGAGGCGGTGGCTCGCAACGCCAACGTGAGCTTCCAGTTCGTGTCCGATCTCACCGCGAGCTGCGCGACCGCGCCCCTCGGCTCCGGCGGCTTCCTCACCTCGATCAGCTGGGTGGTGAGCGCGGGCAATCCGGCCGGCGCCTGCGACAAGAAAATCGGCGATACCCCGCCGGGCCCGGTGATCCAGAGCCGCTCCGGTGCGGAAGGCACGCCCAATGCGGTCGTCACGACCGTTCCCGCAGGCACCACGACGGTGACTTATACGCCGCTGGGCGCGACGACCAGCAATCTGGACGGATCACTCCCGATGAAGAGCATGACTCTCAGCAACGTGATTCTTAGCGCCGGCACCTCCCGCCCGCTGCAAATCGTCATCAATCCCGGCGGCAGCACCCGGATGTGCGACCCGCTGGCCGTCGCCAGCGACACGCGCGCCTGTCCTGCTCCGTGAGCAAAGAGGCCGCCATGCGCACAATCAAACGCGAACGGGGCGTGATGCTGATCGAGGCGCTGATCGCGATCCTCATCTTCTCCATCGGCATTCTCGCCGTGGTGGGAATGCAAAGCACCGCCATCCGGACCGTCACCGATGCCAAGGTGCGCAGCGACGCCGGCTTTCTGGTCAACGAGCTCATGGCGCAGATCTGGACCGACAAGGCCAATATCACCGCATACGCCTACCCCGGCTCCGGTGCCGTTCCGGCCCGACTAACCGGCTGGGTCGCCAGAGTCAACAGCCGCCTGCCAGGCACCGTGCCGCCTACCGTCACGATCACCGGGGGCACGCCGGTGGGAGGCTTGGTGCAGGTCACCGTCTTCTGGCGACTGCCGCAGGAAGCCACGCTAGGGGTCTCGCCGCACCAGCACACCATGCTGGCGTACATCGCTTCCAATCCCCCCACCACTCCTTAAGCCATGCACACTTCTTTCAATCGAACGTTCGCGCGCGGCTTCAGCATGGTGGAGCTGATGGTCGCCATGGTCATCGGACTGATCGGCATGATCATCATCTTCCAGGTATTCGAGGTCTCCGAAGGCATTAAGCGCACCACCACCGGCGGCGGCGATGCCCAGCAGAGCGGCGCCATCGCGATGTACGTGCTGGAGCACGAGGTGCGCAACTCGGGCATGGGCTTCAACGATACCCCGTGGGCCGGCTGCAGCATGATCGGATACGACAATACGATCACGCCGTCCGACTTGCCCGCGGTGGGCGCAAGCATGCTCACCGTGCCTGTGCGCATCCTTCCCGGCGCCGACACCAAGACCGCGGATCAACTGACAATCATGTACGGATCTCAGACCCATTCCGCGAGCGCGTCCAAGCTCGCGGTCACCATGAATCAGTCGACCGATCCGGTGCGTGTCTTTGACCCCTATGGCTACCATCCCGGCGACCTGATCCTGCTTATGACGCCGCCCCCGGCCCCCCCCAAAGCCTGTTCGCTCATGGAGGTAACCTCCATCGTCGACGACTTGTTGTTTCACGACTCGGGCTCCTACACTTTTACCCCGCCTGGCGGCGGTGCGGTCACGGTGCCCAGTCGATTCAACAAGCCCGGCGGCTTGGGTGTCACGTATACCGGCGGGAACTCCGCGGTGACCATGGTGTACAACCTGGGAAGCGCTCAAGCATCGGGAGGCACGACCACGCCGGTCTACAGCAACTACCAGATCGCGAATAACACTCTCACCCTGACCTCCGCCTTTTCGATCGGCACACCGCCCGCGATCGCAGACAATATCGTACACATGCGCGCGGTGTACGGGCTGGACGACGGGACCAACAACGCCACCGTAACCTACAACACGGCTTACACCCCGGGCGACGGCGTCGTCGATCGCTTTGTCGACGCGGCGGTGACGCCAAACTGGCAATACGTCATCGCGGTGCGAATCGCCGTCGTCGCGCGCAGCGCCCTGAAGGAAAAGCCCTCGACCGGCGCGGGCACCAACTGCGACACCACCACGGTCGAGCCGACCTGGTCGGGAAGCGCCTGGTCGACGGGGGCGCCCAATTCGACGGGGACGACGCTGAATTTCAACACCCGCCTCGACCTGAGCGTGAACCCGGAGTGGAAGTGTTACCGGTACCGCGTATTCGAGGCGACGATTCCCTTGCGCAACTGGGTATGGAGCTCGAGCTGACATGACATCACTCACCCATCGTTTTTGCAGCTTTTCAGGCAGGCCGCGGCGCCAGCGCGGAACCATGCTGATCATCGCGCTCATCGTGCTGGTCGCCATGACGCTGGTCGGCATCGCCACGATGCGCTCGGTGGACACGGCGAGCCTGGTCGCGGGAAATATCGCCTTCAAGCAATCCACGATCGGCGGCGCCGACCAGGGCCTGCAGAGCGCTTATACCTGGCTCGCTGCGAACGCAGTCGGCACCACGCTCTACACCGACAATACCGGCGCCGGTTACCTCTCCAGCGTTCCCCCGGTCGAGCCCGACTGGACCCAGAACGCCAGTTGGGCCAACGCGGTCACGCTGAACGGCGGAAATGCGGATTTGGCGGGCAACGTCGTCTCCTACCTCATCCACCGCATGTGCCCGGTGCCGAACTGCGCTCCGGGTGACCAATGCGCAGGGACCCTCACTGCCAACGTCTGCGGCAAGACGCCGGATTCCCAGACGTTCACCGGCGAAGGCACCGACCAGAGCAAGGCAAACTATACTAAGAAACCTTCCGCGATCCACTACCGGCTGACCGCCAGGGCGGTCGGCCCGCGCAACTCCGTGACCGTCGTGCAGACGATGGTACGCATCCTGTAACCCGCGAAAATCAGCAGGGGAATCACATGAACCGCACATCCAATTCATTCGTCACGCAGTGGGTCGCATGCTCGCTCGTCGCCTGCTTCGCGATCTCGACGGCGTTCGCCGCCGGCACCGACATCTCCAACGTGCCGCTTGCTTCGGGGACCCCGCTGCCGCCGAATGTGCTGTTCACTCTGGACAACTCGGGCAGCATGGACTTCGATTTCCTGCCCGACAATGTCGACCCCGCGGGCTTTACCGATCTCGGCGTCACCAGTACCTCTCCGGCCAACCCCTGCATGACCGACAGCAATGGCAGCACCTTCGCTCACTGCGAGCGCGGCGAGCCGCCCCACGAAGCCGGCGGATCGAACGGCTCCAACGGGGTGTCCTACGACCCGACGCTGCGCTACCTGCCCGGCGTGACCTCGACCGGTGCACTCAAACTCAATGCCGGGACCACCCCGCCCGGGAGTTTTACCCCGTTCACCGCCGTCCCGAACGATGCCTATGGCACGACTCCCGGCACCGCCAACCTCGTCACCGGATCCGGAGTCATCATTACAGGCGGAGGCGCGGGAGCGTTTGACAAGCGGTACTGCAACTCCGCCGGCACCCCCGCGTGCAGGCGCAACGGCGCGACCGATGCCACCGCCGCGGTCATCACTGCGGCAGGGGTCCTGGATACCGAGGGCAATTCGATGACGGCCGGGCAATTCCCCTACCGGGCCAACGTTTCCAGCTCCAGCGTCAGGAGTTTCGGAATGCCGGAGATGATGACGACCGGAAATTTTGGCCGCAGCGCCACCACCGTGACCGTAACCACGCCCGGCAAGCCTGTCCTGGCGGTGAACGACCTCGTATGGGTGTCCACCTCCGCCGCCGCCTTGAACGTCACTTGCACCGCGGTCAAAACGGTGGGCGCCAATTCATTCACCTATTTGACGGGCAGTTCCGGCACCGTGGCAGCCACCGCCGGCGTCTATCGCAAGTGCGGCACCGGCACCTGGACGCGCCCCAACAACGGCACGACCATTACGGTCACGATCACCAGCGGTGACGGACTGCAAACCAACGACCAGCTGATCATCGACTCCGACAACAACAACCAGGACAAGACCAGCGCGGTCGCAGTCACCGTTTCGGGCAACACTTTCACGTACACCGGCTCCAACAACGGGACCCTGCTCGGCAGCCTTGTCTGGGTTCGTACCGGTCTGTACAACGTGCTGACCGCGGCTCCCTCCCCCGTTTCGCCGACCGCCTACACGATCACCCCGATCGAATACTGTTCGGACGTCAACCTCACCACCTGCGTCGAGGTGATTCCGCCCGCCGCCCCGCCCGCCGGGTTCAATCCGGCCTATGTGCGTTTCTGCAAGACGCAGGTCGACGCGATCGCGCCGGGCGCGATCAGCGGCAGCAGCGGCTCCCCTGCGACGGCGCGCTGCCAGGCCAAGTACACGAACACGAGCGGCCTGCCCTTATACCAGTTTGCCCGCTACGGCCGGTTCAACCGGGAATCGATCATCAGCTCCACGCTCACCCCGAATTTCGGCAACCGGCCGGCCCGGACCGACTGCGCGGCCGTGCCGGTCTGCAGCTACGCGGAGGAGATGGAGAACTTCTCGCGCTGGTACACCTACTACCGCACGCGCATGCAAATGATGAAGACCGCCGCCGGGCGAGCGTTCCAGACTTTCGTCTCCAATCCGAGTGCCACACCGCCCCGGCCCGATACGCTGCGCGTCGGCTTTATCACCATCAATTCGCCGACAAGCAATTACCTGAGAATCACCAACTTCAACGCGACCCAGGCGGCGAGCTGGTACAACGTCCTCTACAACACCAATCCCGGCGGCGGCACGCCGCTCCGCGAGGCCTTGTCGCGCGCCGGCTGGATCTTTGCCGGCAAGATGAATACCGGTCTCACCTCGGGGATTCCGGCGGCCGATGACCCAATGCAGGCCTCCTGCCAGCGGAATTTCTCGATACTCACGACCGACGGTTTCTGGAACGGAAACGCAGGACAGACCCTGTCGGGCGCCACGATAGGCAACCTGGACAGCACACTTTCTGCCGCAGGCACCGACCGGCTGGTGAGCCGCGAGGGCGGGGTCTACGACGGGGGCTCTTCCCTGGGGGCCACGGGCACGCTCGCCGACGTGGCGCAGTACTACTTTCAGACCGACCTGCGTGGCGCGGGCGCAGGCCCCTTGACCAGCCCCAGCACCACACCGGCCGGCGGCGATGTTTCGACCAACGACGTGCCTGCCCAAGCGGGCAACAAGGACTTCCTCACGACCCAGCACATGGTGACCTTCACCCTGGGCCTCGCCGACGGGCTGATGCGCTACGACCCCAACTACGAAACCGCGAGCTCAGGCGATTTCTTCAATATCACCGGGGCGACCTCGAACGCCTGCTTCTGGGCGCCGGGCCTCGTGTGCAACTGGCCCGTGCCGGCGGCCGACAACCCGTCGGCGCTGGACGACCTGTGGCACGCGGCGGTCAACGGACGCGGCACCTTCTATCAGGCGCTCAACGCGAACGCGCTCGCCCAGAGCCTGTCCAACACGCTCGGCAACCTGAACGCGCAGACCGCGGCGGCAGCGGCGTCGGCGACATCCAGCCCGAACATCACCCAGACCGATAACCAGATCTTCAGCACCACCTACCAGACCAACACCTGGTCGGGCAAAGTATTCGCGCAGACCATCGATCCGGTAACCGGCAACGTCAATCCGGCGATTCAGTGGCAGGCGGATGACCGGATTCTCACGCAAACCGGACCGAGCAGTGACACGCGCAGGATTCTTGTGCTGAACCCCCTGACGAACGGCCTCATGGATTTCACCTGGGCGAACATCCAGGCGAATACGGTCGCCGGTACCGAGAAAAATTTCTTCCAGAACAAATGCTCTTCTCCCGCGCCAAACGCCGCCATGACCCAGTGCGGCTCGCTCACGACTGTGACCAAGGCCATTGCCGACAGCGGCGCCAACATGATCGGATTCCTGCGCGGGCAGAGCGCCAACGAGTCCGGACCCGGATGTCTCATCTGCGCGTACCGCGACCGCCAGGAGCTGGATCCGGTCACCAACGCCGTCACCCAGACCGTGTTCGGAGACACCATCAATGCCAAGCCGGCCTTCGTGAGAGCGGCGATCTTCGACTATGCCGACGCGGTCACTCCGACTTACGCGTCGTTCCAGACGAGCATGGCCAGCCGCGCGCCGCGCCTGTACGTTGGCGCCAACGACGGCTACCTGCACAGTTTCAACGCCAACACCGGGGATGAAGTCTGGGCGTACGCGCCGCGCTTCCTGCTGCCTGGGCTCTACCAGCTCGCCGACACGGCGTATTCGGCCAACCACCGCTTTTATGTGGACGGCTCGCCCGAGACCGGAGACGTGTTCGACGTCAGCGCGGGCGCATGGAAGACCATACTCGTCGGCGGCGCGGGTGCCGGCGGACGCGGCTTCTATGCGCTCAATGTCACCAGCGAGACTAATCCCTTGCTGTTGTGGGAATTCTGCGCCGATTCCACGCTGTGCACCCGCAACGACCCCGACCTGGGCTTGAGCTACGGCAATCCGGTGATCGGCAAGCGCGCATCCGACGGCAAATGGGTGGTGGTGCTCTCCTCGGGACTCAACAACAACGTCAACTCCGGCACTGGCGGAGGATTTTTCTTCGTGCTGGACGCGATCACCGGTTCGGTGCTGAACAAGATTCCCACGCAGTTGTCCGGCGCCAATGTGGGCACGCTCGGCACGCCGTCGGGCCTCATGAAAATTGCCGGCTACTACGACAACGCTCTCGAGGACGCGACTTTCACCTACGTGTACGGCGGCGACCAGCTCGGCAATATCTGGCGCATGGACATGACCGTGAGCCCGCCGACCGTGCTGCACATCGCCGCCCTCAAGGACGCAGCGGCACGCGCGCAGCCGATCACCACCCGGATGGCGCTGACCCACATCGGCGCAAACCGCGTCCTCTACCAGGGAACCGGTCGGTACCTGGGCGCGAGCGATCTTTCCGACCCCGGCGCGGCCAGCGGCATCGCCTTTCAGCAGTCCATCTACGCGATCAAGGACAAGGTCATCAACGCGGCCACGGACTACGGCAACATTCGCACCGGCGGGAATCTTGTGGTCCAGACCCTCACCAATGCGTCGAGCACGACCCGTACCACCTCGACCTTGCCGGTGGATTGGAACACCAAGGACGGCTGGATGATCGACCTCAATCCGGGGAACACCTCACCGGGTGAGCGCATCAATGTGGATCCCGAGTTGATCATCGGCACTCTGGTGATCGCCTCCAACATACCCACGACGAGCGCCGCCTGCACGGTCGGAGGGAACAGCTTTCTCTACCAGTTCGACTTCAAGACCGGGCAGTATGTCCTGACCTCGCTGAACAACGTGGCCGGGCAACTGCTGGGCGGGCTCACGGTGGGGATGGCGATCGTCCAACTGCCGTCGGGAACCATCAAGGATATCGTCACCACGGCCGATACCAGGAAGGTGTCGCCACCAGTGAATATCGGCGCCGCGACGGCGTACATCAAGCGCTTCTCCTACCGCGAGCGCTAAAGCCTGCCGCGAGGGGCCTACGGCGAGGACTGCCGCGGGGCCCCGCGCTTCAGGTGCGGTCGGCGCCTGAGCGCGGCGCGGCGCGCACCGCCAGTTCGCGCGGCAGGGTGAACACCACGCTTTCGTTCACGCCCTCAAGCTGGCGCACGCTGCCGGCGCCGAGCGCCTTCAGCCGGGCGATCAGTTCATTCACCAGCACTTCCGGAGCGGAAGCGCCGGCCGTCACGCCGACGCGGCGCTTTCCCGCAACCCACTCGGCCTTCAACTGGTCGGCGCGGTCCACCATATAGGCCTCGATGCCGCGGCCTTGCGCGACCTCACGCAGCCGGTTCGAATTCGAACTGCTCGGCGAACCGACCACGATGACGACATCGCATTGCGGCGCGAGGAACTTCACCGCGTCCTGCCGGTTCTGCGTCGCATAGCAGATGTCGTCCTTCTTCGGTCCGGTAATCGCGGGGAACCGCGCCTTGAGCGCCCTTACGATCGCCGCGGCGTCATCCACCGACAACGTTGTCTGCGTCACGTAGGAGAGTTTCGCCGGATCGCGAATCTGCAGGTGCGCGACGTCCGCCGCGGTTTCCACGAGATACATGCCCTCGGCGGCCTGACCCATCGTGCCCTCGACTTCGGGATGCCCACGGTGGCCGATCATCACGATTTCGCGGCCCGCCCCGCGCATCTTCGCCACTTCGACGTGCACCTTGGTGACGAGCGGGCAGGTCGCATCGAATAGCGCAAACCGCGCGCGTCGGCTTCGCTGCGCACGGCTTTCGAGACGCCGTGGGCGCTGAAGATCACGGTGCTCCCCGAAGGGACCTCGGCCAGCGTCTCGACGAACACCGCACCCTTGCTCTTCAAGTCCTCGACGACGTATTTGTTGTGCACGACTTCGTGGCGTACGTAGATCGGCGCGCCGTGGAGGGCGAGCGAACGCTCGACGATGGCGATCGCGCGCTCGACGCCGGCGCAAAAACCGCGGGGATTGGCGAGAAGGACTTCCATAGCGCCCTATTCTAGAGCTTCTGCTGCGAATCTAGAGCTTTCGTTCGGCTGAGTGCGAGCGCAATCCGTCGAGAATCAGCAAACCCGCTCCGATGGTGATCGCCGAGTCCGCAATATTGAACGCCCAGAAATGCCAGCCGAAGGCGTGAAAATCCAGGAAGTCCACCACGTGGCCGAGCGTGACCCGGTCCCAGACGTTGCCGAGCGCTCCGCCGAGCACGAGGGCGAGTCCCGCGCAGAAAAGCCGCTCGCTTGAGTGCCTCGCCAGCAAGGTGACGATCACTCCGACGGCAAGGACCGCGATCCCGGTGAACAAGCCGCGCTGCCAGCCGGAGGCGTCTGAGAGGAAGCTGAAAGCCGCGCCGCGGTTGTACGCGAGCACCAGATTGAAAAACGAGGTGATCTCGCGCACCTCGCCGAGGCGGAGGGCCGCGCCGATCGCGTACTTGCTCGCCTGGTCTGCGGCTGCAATCACGACTGCCACCGCGAGCCAGGGCGCGATGCGTTTCAGGTTCGCCGGCGTCATGCGAAACGCCTCGGTTCTCCGGAACCGTAGAGGTTCTGCACGCAGCGCCCGCAGATCTCCGGATGCTCAGGATCGGCACCGACGTCGGCGCGGTAATGCCAGCAGCGCTCGCATTTCTCGTGCTTGCTCGGGAAGACTCGAATCGCCTCACCGGATTCGCCGCCGGCCGGGATCACCGTCGCGCGTGAGGTGATGAACACGAAGCGCAAATCGTCCCCCAGGGTTTGCAGCAGTTTCAACTTCTCGCCGCCTGCGGCGATCTCGACCTCGGCCTGTAGCGACGACCCGATCTCGCCGGCGGCGCGGTGATTCTCGATAAGCTTCTGCACCTCCGAACGGATCTCGCGCAGAGCCCGCCACTTCGCCAGCAGTGCCTCCGCGCCGGGTATTTCCGGCAGGCGACAGTACGTGTGCGCGAAAATCGTCTCGTCGCCCGGTTGGAAAATCCTCCACGCTTCCTCGGCCGTGAAGCTCAGGATCGGCGCCATCAGCCTCAGAAGGCTCTGAGTGATATGGTGCAGAGCGTTCTGCGCCGAGCGGCGCGCGGGCGAATCCTTGCGGCACGTATACAGACGATCCTTGAGGACGTCCAGGTAGAATGCTCCGAGCCCCTCAGAGCAGAAATTCTGGAGTTTTGCGGCGGCCGGGTGAAATTCATAGCGCTCGTAGTCTTCGACTACGCTCTTCTGCAGCTCATTCGTCAGCGCGACCGCGTACCGGTCGATCTCCACCCAATCCTCCACCGGCATCGCGTGCCGCTTCGGATCGAAGTCCGAGGTGTTGGCGAGGAGGAACCTGAGCGTGTTGCGGATGCGGCGGTAGGATTCCACCACCCGCTTCAGGATCTCGTCGGAAATGAACAGCTCCCCGGAGTAGTCGGTGCTCGCCACCCACAGGCGCAGGATTTCCGCGCCGAGCGTCTCGGAGATTTTCTGCGGGGCGATCACGTTGCCGAGCGACTTGGACATCTTGCGGCCCTGGCCGTCGACCACGAATCCGTGGGTCAGGAGCGCATCGTAGGGCGCGCGGCCGTTCAGCATGCAGGAGACCAGAAGCGAGCTGTGGAACCAGCCGCGGTGCTGGTCCGAGCCTTCCAGATAGAGGTCCGCCGGGAATTTCAAATCCTTCGCGTGCGAGCCGCGCAGCACCGTCTCGTGCGTGGAACCGGAGTCGAACCAGACGTCGAGCGTGTCCTTGATCTTCTCGAATTGCTCGGCCTCGGGGCCGAGCAATTCCTTCGCCTCGACGCGCTGCCAGGCCTCGATGCCGCCCCGCTCGACCTTCTTCGCCACGGCTTCGAGCAGATCGAGCGTGCGCGGGTGCAGCGCGCCGGTCTCCTTGTGGATGAAAAAAGGCATGGGCACGCCCCATTGGCGTTGGCGCGACAGCGTCCAGTCGGGACGGTTTGCAATCATCCCGTGCAGCCGCGCCTTGCCCCAGTCGGGGTAGAAGCGCGTCGCTTCGATCGCGCGCAACGCGGTCGCGCGCAGGAATTCGGGAGGCTTTTTGCCGTTGAAGCCCGGCACTTCTTCCATGCCGGCGAACCACTGGGTGGTGGCACGGTAGATGATCGGCGTCTTGTGCCTCCAGCAGTGCATATAGCTGTGCTGGTGTTTCTCCGAGTGAAAAAGCGCGCCCGCCTCGCGGATTTTCTCGACGATCTCCGGATTCGCCTTCCAGATGTTCATGCCCCCGAAAAACGGCAGCGTCGCGGCGTATTTCCCGTCGCCCAGCACAGGGGTGAGAATCTCGTCGTCCTTCATGCCATGGCGCCGACAGGAAATAAAGTCCTCGACGCCGTAAGCGGGCGCGCTATGGACGATGCCCGTGCCCTGCTCGAGCGTCACGTATTCGCCGAGATAGACCGGCGAAAGACGATCGTAGAAGGGATGCTTGAACTTGATGAGCTCGAGATTCTTTCCAGTACAGTTGTGGTCGAGAGCGTTTGCCGAATCTTTTCGTGTCAAACCGAAGCGCGACAAACAGGCTTCCTTGAGATCATTGGCGAGAATCAAGGCGCCCTTTTCGGTTTCCACGAGCGAATACAGAATCTCGGGGTGGACATTCAATGCCTGATTGGCCGGGATCGTCCAGGGCGTCGTAGTCCAGATGACCGCGTAGACCGGCCCCTTGGGTAATTCGTCGAGAGCAAATGCCCGGGCCACCTTCCCGCGTTGGTCGTCCGGGAGCGGAAATCCGACGTCGATCGCAAAATCGGTGCGATCCATGTACTCGACCTCCGCCTCCGCGAGCGCCGATCCGCAGTCGAAGCACCAGTTGACCGGCTTCAGGCCCCGGTAGACGTAGCCTTTCGCGAGCAGCTTTCCCAGCGTGCGGATCTCGTCCGCCTCGTTCTTGAATGCCATGGTCGTGTAGGCATGGTTCCAGTCGCCGAGGACGCCCAGGCGCTGGAAGTCCTTTTTCTGCCGCTCGATCTGCTCGCCGGCGTACGCGCGCGCGAGGCTCTGGGTCTTCTCGACCGGAATGTTCTTGCCATAGGTCTTCTCGATCTGAACTTCGATCGGCATGCCGTGACAATCCCAGCCCGGCACGTACACCGCGTCGAATCCGGCAAGGTTGCGCGATTTGACGATGATGTCCTTCAGAATCTTGTTGACCGCGGTGCCGATATGGATGTCGCCGTTGGCGTAGGGCGGACCGTCGTGGAGCACCCACTTCGGCCGGCCGTGGCTCTTCTCGCGGATTTTTTCGTAAATCCCGTTCTCCTGCCATTCCCGAACCCATTGCGGCTCGCGCTTGGCCAGATCCCCACGCATCGGGAAAGGCGTATCGGGCAGGTTGAGCGTGCTCTTGTAGTCGTTCTTCTTTTCAGGCATCGCGGCTTTCCAGGAGAAAACTTTTCGCGGCCTCGCAGTCGCGGACGATCTGGGCCTTCAAGGTTTCGAGATCGGAGTATTTCTCCTCGTCGCGGATCTTGTGCAGAAACTCGACGCGCAAATGCGCGTCATAGAGATCGCCGGAAAAATCGAACAGATGCACCTCGAGCACCGCGCGACCGCTGGCCGTGATCGTGGGCCGGACCCCCAGGCTCGCTACCGCCGCGCGCGCGGTCTCGCCGATCCCGTGAACCCTGACCGCGTAGATACCGGTGAGCGGCGGGCGGTTGTGCTTGAGTTGCACGTTGGCCGTGGCGAAACCGAGTTCGCGCCCGAGCTTTCTTCCGTGGACGACGCGCCCGCTGATGCTGTAGCGCCGGCCGAGAAGAGCTTCGGCCGAGGCGAGGTCCCCGGCGGCGAGTGCGGCGCGGACCGCCGAACTCGACACCCGCGTGCCCGCCTGCGCTACCGCCGGCAGGGTCTCCACTTCGTACCCGTACCGACGACCGAGATTTTTCAGGAGCGGAACATCGCCGGCACGCTTCGCCCCGAAACGAAAGTCTTCGCCGATCAGGATCCAGCGTGCCTTCAAGCGTTTTGCCAGGACCTGCTCCACGAAAGTTTCGGGCTCCAGCGCGGCGAACGGTTTGGCGAAGCGCTGGATATGAATCCGCCCGACCTGATGCGCCGCGAGCAATTCGAGTTTTTCGCGCAGCGAGCTCAGCCGGGTCGGAGCCGGCCGCTGTACTGATTCCCCCGCCTGTTGCCGCATCCGCTCGAAAAACTCCAGTGGATGAGGTTCGAAAGTCAGCACGCAACTGACGAGGGTGCGCTTGCTCGCCTCGCTGACCAGGCGCTGGAGCATCGCCCGGTGTCCGCAGTGAATGCCGTCGAAATTACCGACCGTCAGCGCGACCGGGGGCAGCGCCGCGTCGGAAGCACCATGGGTAAGCAGCATGAAACTCTGAAGTAAACGCAATGTCCTGAATTATAGCGGCTTCCCCCGCCGATCTTCCTCGCGGCGGAAATCTTTTCCGATCTGGACATGAAGCGCGACGTTCTGAGAAAAATCGAAGCAAAGCTGGACGGCCGTCCTTCCGCGGACGTAAAGCGGCGCGCACCGCGCGTCCGCCTTTGCGCCTAGTTCATGCGCGCAGCGGCCTGCTTGAGTTCGACGATTTTTCCGTGGATATCCGCGGCATCCGGCGCCTGCGGTTGCCGCCGCAGGTAGTTCTGCAGATCAGAGAGCGCCGGCCGGAAGCACTCCAGCTGCTGGTAGACGAGTCCGCGGTCGCGCAGTTCTTCGGCGGATTCCGGTATCACCAGCAGCATCCGGTGCATTACGGCGAGCGTCTGTTCCAGCTTTCCTGCCTGCATGTAGATGTTTTTCAGATTGCGCAGCACCCGGGCGACGATCTGCCGCGGGGTCGCAGGCTCGAGATACGGGTCGAGCTGCACCTGCTCCGCTTTCTCGGAAGGCAGAACCTGCGCAAGGCGCTGGCGCAGATCCGATTCCGACTGGGCCTCGCCGCCGGTGAACGGGTCGAGCACGAGCTGGCCGCGCTTCACCGCGAGCTTGACGAGGAAATGCCCGGGGAAGGATATGCCCTTCAGGTTGAGCCCGAGGCGCTTTCCGATTTCCAGATAGAGGATCGACAGCGTGATCGGAATCCCGACGCGGCGCTCCATGACCTCGTTCAGGTAGTTGTTGCGCGGATCGTAGTAGTCGTCGATGTTTCCCGAGAAGCGCATTTCGTTGAACAGGTAATAGTTCAGCGCGCGCACCTTCTGCTCCGCGAAAGCGTCGCTGGCGATGCGCTTCTTGATCGCGAAGGCGATCTCGTCCAGCCGGGCGAGGTAGGCCGGGATATCGACCTGCGGATAAATGTCCTGGGCGAGCATCAGGCTCGCTTCGGCAAGATTGAACTGCTCCCGCGAAACAAATTCGGCGAACCGCTCGAGCTGGGCGTTCACGCGGCGCGTCTCGAGAAGTCGCCCAGCCGGAAGCCCAGCAGCCACAGGCTCGCGAAGTACGCGGCCCCGCCGAGGAGGACCAGTCCCGTGACCGCGGTCGCCTTCGTCATCCCGGACGCGCCGAACCACCACAGGGCCGGGCCCATCGCAAGCCACAACACGACCGCCATGGCCGCCAGGGCCGCGACGACCTTGAGGGCAAAGAGTCCCCAGCCCGGCTGCGGACGATAGATCCCGTGCTCACGCAGCTTTCGGTAGAGCAGGCCTGCGTTCAGGCAGGCCCCCACGCCGATCGCCAGCGCGAGCCCGGTGTGCGGGCCAACGCCCGTGACTTGCTCCAGTCCCCCCGGCTTCAGGGAACCTACGAACACGGCGTTCATGAGCTGAGTCGCGATCAAGGTCACAATGGCGATTCGAACCGGCGTGGCAATATTCTGCCGCGCATAAAAGCCGGGCGCCAGCACTTTGACGAGAATGAGTCCCAGCAATCCCGCGCTGTAAGCCATGAGCGCCTGGCGCGTCATCCACACGTCGTGCTCGCCGAATTGCCCGTAGTGAAACAAGGTCGTCACCAGCGGCACCGAAAGCAGGGCGAGCGCCACGGCAGCCGGCGCCGCGAAGATGAAAGTCAAACGCAGGCCCCAGTCGAGCAGCTTCGAATATTCGCCCTCGTCCGAGGCGGAGTGATACTTCGACAAGCTCGGCAGCAGAACTGTCCCGAGCGCCACCCCCAGAAGGGCAGTCGGGAACTCCATCAACCGGTCCGCGTAGTAGAGCCAGGAGACGCTGCCGTTGTCGAGGAACGATGCGAATATGGTGTTGATCAAGAGGCTGATCTGGGCCACCGAAACACCGAGCACGGCCGGACCCATCAGCAGGAGAATTCGCCGCACGCCGGGGTCGGCGAACCCGAGGCGCGGCCGCGGCAGCATGCCGATTCTCGCCAGCGCCGGGATCTGAAACGCGAGCTGCAGCACCCCGCCCGCGAACACTGCCCACGCCAGCACCATCACCGGCGGCTCGAAATAAGGCGCGAGAAACAGGGCGCCGAATATGAAAGCGAGATTCAGGAGCGAAGGGGTGAGCGCGGGAATCACGAACCGGCTCCAGGTATTGAGGATGCCGCCGGCAAGCGAGACAAGCGAGATGAAAAGAATGTAGGGAAAGGTGACGCGCAGCATCGCCACCGTGAGATCGAATTTCGCGGGCGAAGCCGCGAACCCGGGCGCGCTGATATATATGATCGCGGTCGCCGCAGCGATGCCGAGCGCCGTCACCGCGACCAGCGCCAGAGCGAGCAGCGTCGCGGTGCGGTCGACGAGAAGCTTCGTTTCCGAATCGCCCCGGCGCGTTCTGTATTCGGAAAGAACCGGTACGAAGGCCTGCGAGAAGGCGCCTTCCGCGAACAGGCGCCGCAGCAGGTTGGGAATGCGAAACGCGACGAAGAAAGCGTCTGTAGCGACCCCCGCGCCGAACAGCCTCGCAATCAGCGCGTCCCGTATGAAGCCGAGAACGCGCGACACGAGCGTCATGCTGCTCACGGTCGCGAGCGCTTTCAGCAAATTCATGCGGGAATTATAGCTTTCATGGGCGGAAAACCTTGCTTAGGACTGCGGCACCGATTACAATTGCGCCCTTTCGTTCGAGAACCGACATGGCAAATACAAAAGGGGCGCGCAAAGCGGCCCGTCAGTCCGAGAAGCGGCGCAAGCACAATTCGAGCCTTCGTTCGACGCTGCACAGCGCGATCAAGAGCGTCACCAAGGCGATTGCGGCGGGCGACAAGGCCGCGGCGCGTAAAACCCTGAACCAGGCGAGCAGCATCCTGGACCGCATCGCCGATAAAAACATCATTCACAAGAACAAGGCGGCCCGGCACAAGAGTCACCTTGCGGCGCGGCTCAAGGCGATGCCCGGCTGACCGCAGCGAAAACCCATCCAGGAGGGGCGGCTCTGCCGCCCCTTTTTTATTCGGGACGCTTGTCCTCCGGTCGCTCATCTCCACGTCCCCGTCGAACCTCCAATTCGTTGTCCTTCGCGAAATTCAGCAGGAAATTATAGGCCATCGGTTCGATGTCCTTCAGCCGGATGTCCACGACCACGCACTTGATCCCCCCGGAAGTGACCGGATGCACATAGGGCGAATATTGCATTCGCCCATCGGAACCGAACGCCGACATCACGCCGCACAAACGCTCGGCCCAGTCGCTCGGCCGGAACGTCTTGCCGCCGCCCGTCACGCCCTTGATCACGAATTCATCGGCCTGGGCGCTCATGTCGATGGCGAAAGCACTCTGCAACAGACTGCATTTCACCCGGTTTGGGGAGGGCAAAAAAGTATAGCACCTCCTCCTTGCACTCCCGCGCGATTTGCCGCGACAATCCGGTTTTCGTTTTAGCGCTCAATGAAAAAACCGGTCAGCCGTGTTCTCATCATCAACGACGAACCGCTGGTCCTCAGGGAATTCGTCAAAGGCCTGAACGCGGCTGCGCGCTCGCTCGACAATCCGCTCGGCATCACTTTTTCCGGAGTCACCACGGCGCGCGACGCGCTCGCCGCGATCGAGGAAGACGGTGATCTCCAGGCGGTCGTGGTCGACGACAAGCTCTACACCCTCAATCAGAAAAGCCCCAAGAAGGAGATGTCGGCGCTGGAGCTCGTGCAGCGCGTCACGCGCTTCCGGCCCGAGCTCGACGTCTACATCCTGATCGCGCAGGAGCACGAGGATGAGATCGTCGATGCCCTCTTCGCGGAGGCGGTCGACGGCTACTTCTACCGCGAGGAACGCGACTATCGCGGTATGTACCGAATTCTGAACGCGCAGGTCCAGGAGCGTTCGCGCACGCCGTTTTACGACCAGCTCAAGAACTATGTCTGGATGGCAAAGGACTCCTGGCACACCCCGGGCCATTCATCCGGGGAGTCGCTGCGCGGCAGTCCCTGGGTCAATGATTTCTACGACTTCATGGGCGAGCATATCTTCGACGCCGATCTTTCGGTGTCGGTGAAGATGCTCGACTCGCTGATGGAGCCCACCGGCGTAATCGCCGAAGCCCAGACCATCGCGGCCAAGGCGTTCGGCGCGCGCCGCACGTTCTTCGCGACCAACGGAACATCGACGGCCAACAAGGTCATCTTCCAGACGCTCCTCGCGCCGGGCGAAAAACTGCTGCTCGACCGCAATTGCCACAAGTCGGTGCACCACGGCGTCGTGCTCTCCGGCGCGCATCCGGTCTATCTCGATTCCTCGGTCAATGCCAAGTACAGCCTCTACGGCCCGGTGCCGAAGAAGACCATCCTCTCCGCCATCCGCAAGCACCCGGACTCCCAGGCGCTCATCCTGACCTCCTGCACCTACGACGGGCTGCGCTACGACCTGGCGCCCATCGTCGAGGCGGCGCACGCCAAGGGCATCAAGGTGATCGTGGACGAGGCCTGGTACGGATTCGCGCGTTTTCATCCCGCGTTCCGGCCCACGGCGCTCGAGGCGGGGGCGGACTACGCCACTCAGAGCACGCACAAGGTGCTGTCGGCGTTTTCGCAGGCCTCGATGATCCACGTGAACGATCCCGGCTTCAACGAGCACCTGTTCCGGGAGAATTTCAACATGCACACCTCCACCAGCCCGCAGTACAGCATGATCGCGAGCCTGGACGTGGCGCGGAAGCAGGCGATGATGGAAGGCTACAAGCTGCTTTCCCGCACGCTCGCGCTCTCGCAGGAATTGCGCGCCCAGATCAACTCCACCGGGGTTTTTCGCGTGCTCGAGCTCGACCAGCTTCTTCCGGACGAGGTCAGGCGCGACAACATCCAACTCGACCCGACCAAGGTGACCGTAGACATCTCCAGCTGCGGCTATACGGTGGAGGATTTGCAGCGCGAGCTGTTCGACCGCTACAACATCCAGGTCGAAAAATCCACGTTCAATACGCTGACCCTGCTCCTCACCATCGGCACGACACGAAGCAAGGTGTCGCGCCTGTACGACGCGCTGATGCGCGTCGCGCGCGAAGGCCGGACGCCGCGCCGCCTGTACCGGTTTCCTGAAATTCCCGGATTCACCCGGCTGCGCTACCTGCCACGGGACGCCTTCTATTGCGGCGGAGAACTGGTGCCCCTGGTCGACGAGAAAGACAATATCCGGCGGGACCTGCTCGACCGGGCGTGCGCCGACCAGATCGTCCCCTACCCCCCTGGGATTCCCGTGCTCGTCCCGGGGCAGGTCATCACGCGGGAAATCGCCCACTATCTGGCTGGTTTGCTGCGCTCCCAGAAGCGCGTCGAGCTTCACGGAATCGTATACGACGGGTATCTGCCCTGCCTGAGGGTGTTGAAGCCAGCCGAGGAACGGGGCCTGCGCCGGATCGACTAGCAAGGTCCGGCAGCGCCCAGTTCAAGTTAGCTCAGCCTTGCAACCCTGAAAATGGTATGTTATACAGGCATTTCCGGGGGGATTATGCTACCGTCATTGAATACGACGAAGTTCGGCTTTCGCATCCGCACCCGCCAGGGTCTGGTCGTCGAGCACCTCATGATTCACGGTCGCGACGAAGCCGACGCCGAGAGAAAGCTTCGCCAGATGTACCTGCACTGCGAGATTCTGGAGCGCAGCGTCATGCAGCCCGCGGTGATGCAGCCGTCGTTCATGGATTCTTCCAGGAGCGGCGACGCAACCAGCTTCGAGGAAATCGTTTCCCTCATCAGCAAGTAGTCCTGGGCGTCTTACGCCTCGACCGGGGCACCCCGCGCCTCGAGAAATCCCGAAGAGACCAGCTCCTCCAGCAAGCTCGCGTAGTCTTGCGCGCCCCGGCCGTTGGGCGCGTGGCTGAATATATCCTTTCCCAGCGCGGGACTCTCCGCGATGCTTACGGTTTCGGTGATGCGCGTCCGGCACAACTCCTCGCCGAAACGGGCGGTCAGCTGCCCGGCGATATCGTGCGACATGCGCCGGCGTGAATCGAACCGCGTCAGCACGTAGCGGCGCTCGACGCGCCGCTTCAACACGTGTTCGAGCGCTCGCAGGGTGCGCTCCAGCGCAAACGCTCCTTTGAGCGCGAGGTAGTCGGTCGAGATCGGGATGAGCACCCGCTCGGACGCGAAAATACCCGACAGGGTGAGAACGCCGAGCATCGGGCAGCAATCGATCAGGACCGGACGTGTGCCGTCCCAGCCCGCATCCAACCCGAGCTTCAGCTTGTTGAGAATGTCCGGTCCCTTGCCGAACAGGGTATCCACCTTGATCAACTCGGCGTGCGCCGGAATGAGCTCGCCACCGAAGTGAACCGGCCGGGCAACGTCCTTGAGCGGCTTGCCCGCGTTGTAGTACGCAAACAGGCTCTCGCCGCTCCCCGCTCCCGGACTGAGGATCGAGCTGAGATGCGATTGCGCGTCCAGATCCACGAGCAGCGGCAACACCCCCCGCCGCGCGAGCGCCGCCCCCAGGTTGAGCACGGTCGTGGTCTTGCCGACCCCGCCCTTCTGGTTGAACACCGTCAGACGCGTTCCCATCCCGAATTCGTTATGCTAAGCTACTGGCGCTTCAGTGAAATTTGAAACGCTTCAGAGAATTTTGATTATCGCACAGGGCGACGAGATGACCTCACTCCGGCTAGCGCGTCAAACAGGCGCCGCGGCTTCGCCCATTCGTCCCGACACCCGACGACGCCGAGCGCGGCAATAAGCGCAATCGGCGCGCCTTACGGCGCGTTCCACAGAACTTTGGCGTGCGTATCACGTCGCCGTAAAAATTAATGGGTGATTTCATGTCTCTCAAGTCTCATTTGATGAATACCTACAGCCGGATTCCCGTGGCCTTTACCCGTGGCGAGCGCGTGTGGGTGTGGGACGAATCCGGCAAGAAATATCTCGATGCGCTCGCGGGAATCGCAGTCAACACGCTCGGTCACGGCCACCCGAAACTGACACGGGCGATCGCGGAACAAAGCTCGCGCCTGATCCACGCCTCCAACCTCTATCGCATCGCCGAGCAGGAGCATCTCGCGGAAAAGCTCGCGGCGGTGAGCGGCATGGATAACGCATTCTTCTGCAACTCCGGATGCGAGGCGAACGAGGCGGCGATCAAGCTCGCGCGCCTGCACGGCCACGGCAAGGGAGTGGAGAGTCCGGGGATCGTCGTCATGGACAAGGCCTTCCACGGCAGGACGATCGCGACCCTCTCCGCCACCGGCAACCGCAAGGTGCAGGCGGGATTCGAGCCGCTGGTGCCTGGATTTGTACGCGTCCCGTTCAACGACATCGAGTCGGTGCGTCAGGTCGCGGCGCACGACAAGAGCGTCGTCGCGGTGCTGGTCGAGCCGATCCAGGGCGAAGGCGGAATCAATATTTCCTCGATGCAGTACCTGCGCGACCTGCGCGAGCTCTGCGACCGTCAGGGCTGGTTCCTGATGGTGGACGAAGTCCAGTGCGGTCTCGGCCGTACGGGGAAGTGGTTCGTCTACCAGCACGCGGGAATCCAGCCCGACGTCGTGCTGCTCGCCAAGGGCCTCGCCTCGGGCGTGCCGATCGGAGCCTGCCTCGCCCGCGGAGCGGCCGCCGAAGTGTTCAAACCGGGAACGCACGGGTCGACGTTCGGCGGAAACCCGCTCGCCTGCGCTGCGGCCCTCGCGACGCTCTCCGCCATAGAAGAAGAGGGCCTGATGAAGAACGCGGAGCGCATCGGCGCGATACTGCTCGCCGGGCTGCGCGAGACGCTCGCGGGCCGTCCGGGGGTGAAAGAAGTCCGCGGGCACGGCCTGATGATCGGCGTGGAGCTCGACCGGCCGTGCGGAGAGCTCGTCAAGCGCGCGCTTGAAGAGGGCCTTCTCATCAATGTCACGATGGACAACGTCATCCGGCTGCTGCCGCCGCTCGTCATGAACGAAGTCGAAGCGCGCGAAGTGCTTGCCATCCTCGTGCCGCTAGTGCGCGCGTTCCTCGCTCAAGCTCCGACCGCGGAAGCCGCGCGCGCATGAAAAAAGCGCAGGCCCGGCTGCGGCACTACCTGCAGTTCAAGGACTTTTCGCGCGAGGACTACGAGCATCTTTTCGCGCGCACGCGCTGGATCAAGGACAAGTTCAAGCGCTACGAACGCTACTGGCCGCTCGAGGACAGGACGCTTGCGATGATCTTCGAAAAACCTTCGACGAGAACGCGGCTCTCCTTCGAGGCCGGGATGCACCAGCTCGGCGGCGCGGCGATCTACCTCTATACCCGCGACACGCAGCTCGGGCGCGGCGAACCGGTCGAGGACGCGGGACAGGTGATCTCGCGCATGTGCGACCTCGTGATGATACGCACCTTCGACCAGGAGATCATCGAGCGCTTCGCCGCGCATTCGCGCGTACCGGTCATCAACGGACTCACCAACGAATACCACCCCTGCCAGGTGCTGGCCGACATTTACACCTACATCGAGCAACGCGGCCAGATCAAGGGGAAGACGGTGGCCTGGATCGGCGACTCGAACAACGTCTGCAACACCTGGCTGCAAGCGGCGACCGTGTTCGATTTCAACGTGCACGTTTCCACCCCGCCCGGTTATGAAGTCGAACCCGAACGCGCCGGCATCTACGACGACTCCCACTACGAGAGCTTCACCGACCCGATGCAGGCGGCGCGCAACGCGGACCTCGTCACCACCGACGTGTGGACCAGCATGGGCTTCGAGTCCGAGAACGAGGAACGCAGGCGCGACTTCGAGGACTGGCAGGTGGACGCGGAGATGATGAAAGCGGCGAGAAAGAATGCCCTCTTCATGCACTGCCTGCCGGCGCACCGTGGCGAGGAAGTCGCGGCCGAGGTCATCGATGGCCCGCAAAGCACGGTCTGGGACGAAGCCGAGAACCGGTTGCACACCCAGAAGGCGCTGATGGAATTTCTCCTGCTCGGCAAGATAGCGAAGGGCAAAGACAAGAAGGTGAAAAGGTGAAAGACAAGATCAGGAAGGTCGTCCTCGCCTATTCCGGCGGTCTCGACACCTCGGTGATCCTCAAATGGCTGCAGGACACCTACCGCTGCGAGGTGGTGACCTTCACCGCCGACATCGGACAGGGCGAAGAGCTCGAGCCCGCGAGGAAAAAGGCGCGCAAGCTCGGCGTGCGCGAGATCTTCGTCGATGACCTGCGCGAGGAGTTCGTGCGCGACTTCGTCTTTCCCATGTTCCGGGCCAACGCCGTCTACGAGGGCGAATACCTGCTCGGCACGTCGATCGCCCGCCCGCTCATCGCGAAGCGCCAGATCGAGATCGCGAGGAAAACCGGCGCCGACGCGGTCGCGCACGGCGCGACCGGCAAGGGCAACGACCAGGTGCGCTTCGAGCTCGGTTACTACGCGCTCGAGCCCGGCATCCGCGTGATCGCGCCCTGGCGCGAGTGGACGCTGAGCTCGCGTGAAAAGCTGCTCGAGTACGCTCAGCGGCATCGCATCCCGATCGAGGGAAAGAAAAAGGGCGGCTCGCCCTATTCGATGGACGCAAATCTGCTCCACATTTCCTACGAGGGCCGGGTCCTCGAGGATCCTTCGCGCGAACCCGAAGAGGACATGTGGCGCTGGACCGTGTCTCCGGAGAAAGCGCCCAACCGCGCCGAGTATCTCGAGCTCGAGTACAGGAAAGGCGACATTGCCGCCGTCAACGGCAGGAAAATGAAGCCCGCCGCGGCGCTCGCCCTGCTGAACAAGCTGGGCGGGAAGCACGGCATCGGGCGCCTGGATCTCGTCGAGAACCGCTATGTCGGCATGAAATCGCGCGGCTGCTACGAGACCCCGGGCGGCACCATCATGCTGCGCGCCCACCGCGCGATCGAGTCGATCTGCCTCGATCGGGAGGTCGCGCACCTCAAGGACGAGATCATGCCGCGCTACGCGTCTCTCATCTACAACGGCTACTGGTGGAGCCCGGAGCGCAGGATGCTGCAGACGATGATCGACGCCTCGCAGGGGAACGTGAACGGCCGCGTGCGCCTGAAGCTCTACAAAGGCAACGTGCTGGTCGTCGGCCGCGACTCGAAGTCCGACTCGCTCTTCGATCCCGCGATCGCCACTTTCGAGGAGGACCGCGGTGCCTACAACCAGGCCGACGCGGCGGGGTTCATTCGCCTCAGTGCATTGCGCATGCGCATAGCGGCAAGGCTGCGGAAGAAGACGCGGCGCTGACGGCGCTCGCGGCCCGGCCTCTTTCCCCCAGGTCCTATTCGAACTTGTTGGTGAGCGTGCCGACGCCGTCGATGACGACGCTCACCGTGCTGCCGAGCTTCATCGAGCCTACGCCCACCGAAGTACCGCAGGCGATCACGTCGCCCGGCTCGAGGGTCATGTCCTGGGAAATCAGGCTTACCAGCTTCGCCGGCGAAAAGATCATGTCCGAGAGGGGATAGTTCTGCCGCTCCTCGCCGTTGAGGATGGTCTTCACCGTGAGCTTGCCCGGATCGACCTCCGTCTCGATCCACGGACCGAACACGCCGAAGGTGTCGAAGCTCTTCGCGCGCGTCCACTGCGCGAAGACGGGGTCCTTGGGGATGATCTCGATCGCGGTGACGTCGTTGACGCAGGTGTATCCGAAGATGTGCCTTGCCGCGTCGCCCTCGGGCACGCCGCTTGCGCGCCTGCCGATGACGATGCCGAGCTCGCCCTCGTACACCACCTTTCCGCCGTAGGACCTGGGAGAGCGGATGATCTCGCCGTGGGCGAGGAAGGAGTTGTTGCCCTTGAAAAAATACAGAGGTTCCTCCGGAACCGCGTGGTCGAGCTTCGCGAGCAGCTCGTAGTAGTTTTCGATCAGGGCGATCATCTTGCCCGGCTGGACCGGGGTGAGCAGTTTCGCAGCGCTCAAGGGGATCGCCAGCGACGTCGCCTCCGCGCCCGCGAACATGTTGCCCGAGTGCACCCGGACGGTGTCGCCTTCGAGCTTGCCGAAACATTCCCGTCCCTGATGGACGACGCGTACCCACTTTGCCACGATCTCTCCTTTTTGCTTGCCCGGGCCCGGGAGCGCTTGTCCGGCGCTGCGCTCGCCTGAAAACGCGTGATCATACGCTGTGCGGCACAGACTCCAAAGCTGCGTGCCAGATTTTACATGGCGAAATCCGCATGCGCCGCGCGTGCAGCTTGGCGATAATGGCGTCAGCATCTGTCAAAACCCGGCGACTCCCACTCTGACGCGAGAGCTCAATTGCGCATCTGCATCTATTCCGACCTCCATCTGGAGCGCTCGCCGTTCGTGCCACCGGCCAACGACGCCGACGTGATCGTACTCGCGGGCGACATCGACAACGGCGCGGCTGGAATCGAGTGGGCACGAGAGACCTTCGACAAGCCCGTGCTCTATCTCGCCGGCAACCACGAGTACTACGAGGGCGAGTTCGACGCCGTGCAGAAGGCGCTGGGAACGACGGCTCGCAAGCACGCGTTGGAACTGCTCGATTGCAGCGAAGTCGTCGTCGATGGCGTGCGCTTTCTCGGCTGCACTTTATGGACCGACTACTCGCTCGCGCCGCAGGCCGAACGTCCGGCGGTGATCGAAGCCTCGCGCAAGCTGCGTCCGGACTATCAGTTGATCCGCTTCGGTTCCCGCCTCCTGGCCCCGGAAGACGCCATGGCGTTTTACGCCCGCCACCGCGCCTGGCTGGCGGCGAAGCTCGGCGAACCTTTCCGGGGAAAAACCGTGGTCGTCACCCACTTCGCGCCACACCCGCTTTCGATCGCACCCGCCTATGTGGGCCATCACAACAACCCCGGTTTCGTCCTCGACCTCGAGGACCTGATGGGCCGCGCCGTGTTGTGGATCCACGGACACACGCACACCTTCTTCGACTACCGGGTGCGCGGCACGCGCGTGGTGTGCAATCCGCGCGGCTATCCCGGCGAGCCGACCGGATTCCGGCCCGACTTCGTGGTGGAAATCTGAAGTCTCGGACAGACGCGACGCGGCCGTCTCAGCCGCGCCGCCACGTGCCGAGCGAAATTGAAACCGGCGCGCAGCCTTCTCCGACCGGAAGCTGCGCGCGCCGCCAGACGATCGTGTTCCGGTCATCGGACACGCTGCCCTCCACCGGAAATTCTCCGGCCGGCGTCGCGCAGTGGTGGCCGTTCTGCTCCGACTCGAGCGCGTTCCTGATCGGCACGACTCCCACGAGCCGGCCGCCTTCAAGCTTGCCGCGAAACACCGGGCGGTTCGGATAGTCCTTGCGTGCACAGTCGGGAGTGCGGCAGGTTTCCACGAGCACGATCTCGATCGCGTCTTTCGACGAGCGCACTTCGTACCAGCTGAAACTGTTGCGCCACCTGCCCGACACTTCGCGCCTGGGCGCTCCTTCCCCCCTT
>Ga0193726_1000606_pt1 | contig 36175 bp, 26 predicted proteins | sample H2c1metaG_FD_144928 | JGI IMG/M metagenome (GOLD analysis project Ga0193726, IMG submission 144928) | Soil microbial communities from a riparian zone of the East river system, Colorado, United States - H2c1 | ecosystem: Environmental > Terrestrial > Soil > Riparian zone | place: USA: East River... | reverse complement strand
ACTGGATGCTGGCCTAAAAGCTGCGGCAGCGTGGTTGATGCCGGATCGCTTGCCGCATGCGTACTATTTTGCGCGGGCGCTTTTTGCACCGAGCGAGTTGCCGCGACTCGCGGAGCCGCGATTTCGCCCGAGCACGGTGAATCCAGATGGAGTAACGCTGGAACCGACCTGGCTCGGCTGGCTACAGCGAAACGCGGATGAAGCGCGGAAGCTGGAACCGGTCGCCGGAATTTCCTGGCTGGAGATGCGCAGTTACATGGCGAGCACCTTGCTGCGCGATACGGATTCGGTGAGCATGGCGCGGTCGCTCGAAGTACGCGTGCCCTTGCTCGATACGCCGCTGGTGGAATTTGTGCGAGCGTTGCCGGATGCCGCGCGACAGAGAGGCGGCAGCAAGAAAGCGCTGTTGGTGGAGTCGCTGAAAGATATTTTGCCGCCCGAGATCCTGTCGCAAAAGAAACGGACCTTTACGTTGCCGTGGGAAGAATGGCTGCGCGGGCCGTTGCGCCCGCGATTGGACGAGAGCTTCGCGGATCCGGCTGCGGGTTTGGCGAATCATATCCATGCGGACGGGGTGCGCGAAGTATGGAATTCATTTTTGGCGGGAAAAACTTCGTGGTCGCGGCCGTGGTCCTTGTACGTGTTGAACGAATGGTGCCGGCGTCACCTCGCGGCATGATTACCCGTCCTGCGGTACACTAAAAAATCAGACGATGAATATTCTTGGGATTAACGCGTATCACGGAAACGCTTCGGCAGCGATTGTCTGCGATGGCCAGTTGATTGCCGCCGTGGAGGAAGAACGCTTCAACCGGGTAAAGTATGCCGCGGGATTTCCGGCGGCGGCGATTCGCTATTGCCTGACAGAAGCAGGGATCACGCTGGCGGACGTGCACCACGTCGCGGTTCCCCGAAATCCGTATGCCCGGCTGGGGACGAAGTTATTTTATGCGATGAAGATGCCTTCCTTTGCGCGGGAACGCGCCAAGGTGCTGGCCAAATTCACGGGAATTCCGGAAGCACTGGCGGCGGCGTTTGACGTCGATCCAAAATCGCTTGCGGCGAAGTTTCATCGCATTGAACATCACCAGGCGCATCTGGCGAGCAGTTTCTTTGTGTCTCCGTTCGAGCGGGCCGCTTTGCTCTCCGCGGACGGCTTGGGCGATTTTGCGAGCACCATGTGGGGCGTGGGGACGGGCAACCAAATGCGAATCGAGGGCTCCATTGCGTTTCCGCATTCGCTCGGACTCTTCTACAGCGCCGTAACGCAATACCTGGGATTCCTGAAATTTGGCGACGAATACAAGGTGATGGGGCTGGCGGCTTACGGCCAACCCGACCATATGGAAGCGCTGCGGGACATTGTGCATTTTGACAAGCGCGGCGGGGAAAACGGATTCAAGCTGGAACTGAAGTATTTCACGCATCACCGGAGCGGACCGGAGATGAGCTGGGCCGACGCGGACAAAACGCCGACCCTCGGCAGGATGTTTTCAGAGGAGATGGCCAAGAAGATGGGTCCGGCGCGAAATCCGGATGAACCGCTCGACGCGCGGCATCACAATTTGGCGGCCTCCTTGCAAGCCAGGCTGGAAGAAGTCTATTTGGGAATGCTGAAGAAATTGGCGCAGAGCACGGGACTGAAGGCCGTATGTTTGGCGGGCGGTGTGGCGTTCAACTGTGTGGCGAACGGAAAAATCTTCGACGAGACGCCTTTTGAGCAGGTATACGTGCACCCGGCCGCCGGTGATGCGGGGCTCGCGGTGGGAGCGGCGTACTACGTGTGGCATCAGATCTTGCGGAAACCGCGTTCGTTTGTGATGGAGAATGCCTATTGGGGACCGGGATATTCGCGGGAGCAGGTCCGGCGTGCGATTGATGCAAATGGATTGGCACAAAATGGGTTTTCCGTGGTGGAGTTGCCGGAACCGGAGTTGCCGCGGCGGACCGCACAAATTATTTCAGAAGGAAAAATCCTGGGATGGTTTCAGGGGCGGGCGGAATGGGGCCCCCGCGCGCTGGGAAATCGGAGCATCGTTGCGGACCCCCGGCGTCCGGAGATGAAAGAGATTTTGAACCGGCGCATCAAGCATCGGGAGATTTTTCGGCCGTTTGCGCCGTCGATTCTGGCAGAAGAAGCGGGAAATTATTTCGAGAAGTCGCATCCGTCGCCGTTTATGACACTGGCCTATGCCGTGCGACCGGAGATGCGGGACAAAATTCCCGCGCCGACGCACATTGACGGAACCGGGCGACTGCAGACGGTGACGCGCGACGCAAATCCGCGCTATCACGCGCTCATCAGCGCATTTCGCGATTTGACGGGCGTGCCTGTCGTGCTGAATACGTCATTCAACGACAACGAGCCGATCGTCTGCCGGCCGGAAGAGGCACTCGATTGTTTCCGGCGGACGCAGATGGACGCGCTGGTGCTGGGCGATTTTCTGATCACCAAATCCTGACCATGGCTGCGCACAGTCGGCACTCATGAAAGTTCTGCTGCTGAATCTTTATTACCCGCCGGATACCTCCGCTACAGCAAAGATGGGACAAACCGTGGCCGATGCTCTGGCGGAACGGCACGCGGTGACTGTGCTCTCTGGAAGACCGTCCTACGACCCGACCGAACGCCGTGCGTGGAAATTGTGGCAGACAGAAAAAGTTCGAAATGTTTCCGTGGTTCGCGTGGGTTCGACGGATTACCCGCGCCTCGAGATGAAGCGGCGCGTGTTTAATTATTTGAGTTATGTGGCGCTGGCGGTGCCGCGGGCGATGTTTGTTTCATGCGATGTGGTGCTGGCGATGACCGATCCGCCGTTTGCGGGAATTGTTGGCGCCTTTGTGGCGCTGCTGAAAGGCAAGCCGTTCGTTTACAACATTCGCGATATGTATCCGGACATGGCGGTGGGCGGCTCGATTGTTGAACCGGGAGTGCTGGCGCGAGTGTGGGAGAAACTACACCGGTGGGCGCTGCGGCGAGCGGCGTGTGTGATTGTGCTGGGCGAAGATATGCGGGCGCGGATTGTGGCCAAAGGCGTCGACGCGAAGGGCATTGCCATTGTCCGTGACGGAGCTGAGATTTTGGCAGCCGGAACGGAAACTCCACTGGATGCCGAGATCATCGAGAAAATCCGCGGTGGATTTCGTTTTGTCCTGCTGCATGCGGGAAATTTGGGATTTTACGGAGCGTGGAGCACATTGATTGCTGCGGCGCGGGAATTGGCGGCGGACGGGGTTGGATTTGTGTTTGTGGGCGACGGTGCGCAAAAACTGCAGATGGAAACGGCGGCAGCCGGATTGCGCAATGTGCGGTTTTTGCCTTTTTTCCCAGCGAACAAAATCCCTTCGGTTTTGGCGGCCGCCGATGCCCATATCATTACCGTAAAGCGCGGGCTGGAAGGCGTGGTGGTGCCCAGCAAGATGTACGGGATATTGGCAGCGGGCAAGCCGATTGTGGCCGTGGCGCCGAAGGAAACGGATGCCGCAGGACTCGGCGAACAACGGGGTTTTGCGATTGCGGCCGATCCGGACAAGCCCGCAGAATTGGTTCTGGCGGTGCGAACGCTTTTGCAGCGTCCGGAGCATCTGAGAGCTATGGGCCGAGCCGCTCTGGCTGCCGCGCCCGACTATGATAGAGTCAAGGAATTGCAGAAATTTGTGGAATTCATTGGGCGATTTGCGCCGCGAAACTAGATTGGGAGACAAGATCGCATGACGGCTACGGAGACATTCTGGAGTGGAAAACTTGTTTTGGTCACGGGAGGCGCGTCGTTTATCGGTTCTACTCTGACAGATCAACTGCTGGCAAAAGGCGCGAAGAAAGTCCGCATCGTCGACGATTTGACGAGCGGTCATTTGGGGAATCTCAAGCAGCATCTTGGCAGCGACCGCATCGATTTTGTCCACGCGGATTTGCGCGAGCCGGGAATTACGCGCGCAGCGATGGCCGGCGTGGACACCGTGTTTCATCTCGCGGCCGATCACGGCGGACGCGGCTATGTGGATTTGCATCAGGCCGGACCGGCGTCGAATTTTTTTCTTGACGGACTGGTTTTTGCGGAAGCGTTGAAAGCCAAAGTAAAGAAAGTCGTATTCGCGTCTTCTGGCTGCGTATATCCGAATTTTCTGCAAGCCGACACCAATCAGATTTTGTATCTGACCGAAGGACTCACCAAAGGTCCAAACGACGCCGACAACACATATGGCTGGGCCAAGCTGATGGGTGAATTTACCTTGCAGGCCTATGCCAAAGAACACGGGATGGGCGCGGCGTCCTGCCGGTATTTCACGGTATACGGGCCGCGCGGCGTGGAAAATCATGCGGTCATCGCAATGATTGCGCGCGCGTTCCTCAAGCAGAATCCGTTTGAGGTGTGGGGCGACGGAACGCAGATCCGCAATTGGACCTACATTGACGACATTGTCGAAGGCACAATTCTGGCCGGCGAGAAAATCAACGACGGCACGGCAATCAATCTCGGCACCATGGAACGCATCAAGGTGATCGACGCGGTAAACATGGTGATGGAATTCACCGGGCACAAGGCGGACATCAAATTGCTGCCGAACATGCCCACCGGCCCGCTGAACCGCGTCGCGGACAATGCCCTGGCGAAGAAGCTGCTACACTGGGAGCCCAAAGTGGCGTTTAGCGACGGGCTGAAGCGCACCATCGACTGGTATTACGCGACGCGCGACCGTGATGAAGTACAGCGCATCTTCGCGCGCATGCTTACCGAGCGCTGATCCCCGGCACCTGCGGGATCCGCCCGTTTCGCGCCCCGCGGACCGGCCGGTTTCTGGTGTCCAGTTTACAACCTACCAAGTTCTCTGTATTTGAAGTGTCCAGCGTTCCGCGCTATGGTTTAGGGGCTGCGTGGGGCAGCCAGAGGACCGTCTGCGTGTGGTGTCTCTGTTTTGTGGTGGGAATCGGGTCCCCAGCCCGGTAAATTGGTGAGACCTCCGTAGCTCTAGCCCAGTTGGGAAGTCTTCACAGCGGAAACGGACGAGGGTGCATGGCCGCAGGCTTGCTGGCATTTTTCATCGCGCTATTTGCTTCTCTGGTGCTGGTCGTACCCGTGCGGGCGCTGGCTATCCGGGTGGGTATGGTCGATTTGCCGGGGCCGCGCAAAGTTCACCTGAAACCGATCCCCTTGCTTGGCGGGCTAGCCATGTATGCCGGTGTGATGCTGGCCATACTGTTCGCCTTTGACGGCGCGGCACGGGCACAAAGCGCCGGCATCGTCACGGGCGCGACACTGGTAGCGATCACCGGAATTCTGGACGACCGTGGATGGCTACATCATCAGGTCAAACTGTTCCTCGCGATGCCTTTGGCCGCGGGGATTCTGGTTGCCAGCGGAATTCGCGCCCAAGTCTTTAGCGTTCTAGTGGGCGGCCGTGCCGGCGATGTGCTGGATATCGCTCTCACTGTCATTTGGGTTGTTGGTATTACCGCTTCGTTCAGCATTCTCGACCACATGGATGGACTGTGCGCCGGCGTTGCAGCCATGGCTTCCATCTTCTTCGCCATGATCGCTTATTTGAATGGGCAGACTCTGGTAACGACGCTGGCGGCGGCGGTGCTCGGAGCTGCGACTGGTTTCTTGCGCTGGAATTTCAAGCCCGCCAAAATTTTCATGGGCGATGGCGGAGCCATGTTTTTGGGTTTCCTGATGGCCACCCTGGGGTTGAAACTGCGACTGGAAAATTCCAGCTATTTTGTCCAGTGGGTAACGCCGCTGCTGGTTTTGGGGGCAGCCATCTTTGACACCACACTGGTAACGATATCGCGCTCGCGGCGCGGCCTTCTGCCATTCACCACCCCGGGTAAAGACCACATGGCACATCGCTTGGCGAATCTCGGGTTAGGGCAACGCGGCGCGGTGCTGGCGGTCTACGTACTTGGAGCGATCAGTGGCGGAGCAGCGATCCTGGTGAGCTCTTTGTCCTCCCGTGAGGCGGCGATCACGGCCGTAGTAGCCGTGATAGTGGTTTTAGCCGGCGTCCTGTATCTCGAGCGAGCGCCGTACGAGCGCCAGGTTTCCAAGTTGAAGAAAGCGGCGTGACCGAAACGCCTCCGCTCGGATTGAACTGCAACTTGGTCCTCGCCTCCGGCCAAGTCTTTGCCCGCACAATCGAATTCGCTATACTCCGAACGTTGCGCAATCACCGTTTTTGACGTGCCTCTGTGACTTGCGCGAAACGCTGTCATTTTCAAATTTGGAAGCGGGAACCGACCCCCTGCGGGTTGCAAGCTGCCCGTATAACTGGAAAAAAACGAAATCGTGGCCAACAACGAGCAAGGGTCTCACTCTAAACGTGGTGCAGGAGAAGTCGTGGTTGTGGGAGGCTCGGCTGCCGGATTGTATACGGCGGCGGCCATAGCCCGCGGAGGCCGACCCGTGCGGGTATTGGAATCGAAACCCGGGCTGGAGCCCGCCTCGCGGAGCCTGATCGTTACGGATCATTTTCGCAGCCAGCTGGGCGCATCGGCGGAAAAAAGCATCGTAAACGAAATCCGGCGATTCGAACTGTTCACCGATGGTCGGTCGGCGCAGGTGGCCTTGCGTAAACCGGATCTTATCATTGAGCGGTCGCGACTGATCCCGGCCCTGGCCGAAGAAGCAAAACAGGCGGGCGCAAATCTCTCCTTCGACACGCGATTTCTGGGGCTGGGGCCGAATTCGCACGGGTTGCGGCTGGAAGTTGAAAGCGGTGGCAAGCGACAGGAGCTGCACGCCGATAGCGTGGTGGCGGCCGACGGCGCGACCAGCCGCGTGGCGCGGACTGCCGGATGGCCTCCCATTGAGACGGTTCCGTTAATGCAGGCGATTATCAAGCTGCCCCGGGATTGCCCGCCCGATACCACCCGCGTTTGGTTTGTGCCCGACGACACGCCTTATTTTTATTGGCTGATTCCGGAATCCGCAGAGCGCGGAGCGCTGGGCATTATTGGAGAACAGGGCAAAGACACCAAGCGATGTTTCGAGCGATTCCTCGAGAAAAAAGGGATGGAGCCGCTCGAGTGGCAGGGGGCGCGCATTCCCGTTTACCGGCGCTGGATTCCCGTGAAAAAGCGCGTGGGAAAGAGCGACGTGTATGTCGTCGGCGACGCTGCAGCGCAAGTGAAAGTGTCGACTGTGGGCGGGATTGTGACCGGTTTTCGCGGCGCGCTGGGCGTGGCGCACGCGATTCTGCAGAACGGGAAAAGCAACGAACTGACTTCTTTGCGGCGAGAGCTGGGCACGCACTGGCTCATCCGCAAGACGCTGCACCATTTTCAGCAAAAGGATTATTCGCAGCTCGTCGATCTGCTGAATGACGCAACGCGCGAATCGCTGGGCGAAATCAACCGCGATGAATCCACACGCCTTTTGTGGAATGTCATCCGCCGCCAGCCGCGCCTTGTTTTGCTGGGACTTCGTGGTTTGTTGATGGACAAGAAATCCTGAAGGTTGGCAGGAAACCCAGAAATCTTGCCAAATCTGTCACTTGTGAGACACGCTCCGGGAACTTGCCGCTTGGCGAAGGCTTCCGGTTCAGTAAAATAGTAGTTTGAAAATCCCGCACCGGTTAGCCTACCTTTCGGCTCGTGAGCGGAACAAAGGGAGAATGTCGTGCGCCTTACTGTTATCGGTTGTGGATACGTGGGTCTGGTAACCGGTGCTTGTCTTGCCGAAGCAGGACATGAGGTCATCTGCACGGACGTGGACGCCGACCGCATCGCAAAGCTAAATGCGGGAAAAGTTCCCATCTACGAGCATCACCTGGACGGGATTTTGGCTTCCTCCGCCAAGGCCGGACGCATTTCCTACACCACGAACGCCGGCGACGCCATTCGCGCCGGCGATGCCATCTTTATCTGCGTGGGGACGCCTCCCAAGGAGACCGGCGAGGCGGATCTTTCGGCGATCGATCATGTGGCGCGGCAGATTGCCACCGAAGCGCGCTCTCCGAAACTAGTCATTGAGAAGAGCACGGTTCCGGCGCGAACGGGAATCGAATTGCGCCGCGCCCTAAGTGCCTACACGACCGACCCCAAGCTCACCTTCCGGGTGGTTTCAAATCCTGAATTTCTGCGCGAAGGAACAGCAGTTTACGACTTTTTTCATCCCGATCGCATCGTGGTCGGCGTGGAAGATGATTCTTCGGCCGCAGACATGCGGGAAATCTATCGTCCCATTCTCGAACGCAAGTTTGCGTGTCCCGTGCACGCCGGCAAGTGCCCGGACGGACCGAAGGGCGAGCTACTGGTCACCACGATTAACAGCGCGGAACTAATCAAACATGCTTCCAATTCGTTTCTGGCGTTGAAGATCAGCTACGCCAACGTGATTGCCAATCTCTGCGAAAAAATTGGCGCAAATGTGGAAGAAGTCACACACGCCATGGGTTTGGATCCGCGTATTGGCACTCAATTCCTGAAGGCTGGCTTGGGATTTGGCGGCTTTTGCTTTCCCAAAGATGTGCAGGCCTTCGTGCACCTGGCGGCTTCTGTCGGCGTGGACTTCGACATCCTGCGCGCCGCCGAACGCGTCAACAAAGAGTGCATCGACCGCTACATGGAGAAAGTGAACAAAGCTTTATGGGTGGTGAAGGGCAAGCGCGTAGCCGTGCTGGGCCTGGCATTCAAGGCCAACACCGACGACGTGCGCTTCTCTCCGGCGCTGGAAGTTGTGAAGCGATTGCTGGCCGAAGGCGCGGTTGTTCAGGCCACCGATCCAGAAGCGATTTCTCGCGCAAAGACCCTGTTTCCACAGGTTAGCTACCATGCAGATCCTTATGCAGCGCTGCAGTCCGCCGATGCGGCATTGGTCTGCACGGAATGGGATGAATTCCGCAAGCTTGATTGGGAGAAGGCCGGCAAGCTCATGAGCCGCAAGCTGGTGATCGACGGGCGTAATCTGTACGACCCGGCGAAGGTTCGAGCGCTCGGTTTTGAATACCACTCTTTTGGCCGAGCGTAAGCGGGACGTTTCCGTTCGGCAAAGGTTCCGCTAGCTCTTGGCGGAACCAGCTTCCTTGTGAAATTGTTCCCTGAAGTACTCGACGGTCATGCGCAACCCATCGTCGAGAGAGACTTTGGGTTCCCACTTCAGGAGACGCTTGGCTTTGCTGATATCCGGGCAGCGGCGCTTCGGATCGTCTTCCGGCAGCGGCTCAAAAACTATTTTCGGCTCGTTATTGAACTGTTTTCTTACATGTTCGGCGAATTGCAGCAAGGTAATTTCCTGCGGATTGCCTACGTTGGTCGGAAGGTGTTCGTCCGACATCATCAGCCGAAAAATTCCTTCCACCAAGTCGGAAACGTAGCAGAAGCTGCGAGTCTGCTTGCCATCACCGAAAATCGTAAGCGGCTTGCCGCTTAGAGCCTGATAAACAAAGTTGGGGAGCGCTCGGCCGTCATTCAATCGCATTCGCGGACCATAGGTATTGAAGATGCGGACAATGTGCGTGTCTACCTTGTGGTAGCGGTAGTACGCCATGGTCATGGCTTCAGAGAAACGCTTGGCTTCATCGTAGACACCGCGCGGTCCGATGGGATTCACATTCCCCCAATATTCTTCCGATTGGGGAGAGACTTGCGGGTCGCCATAACATTCACTGGTAGAGGCCAGAAAAAATTTCGCATTCTTGGCGTGAGCGAGATCGAGAGCATTTTGCGTGCCGACAGAACCCACTTTCATCGTGGCAAACGGGTGCTTCAAATAATCCGGCGGACTTGCCGGCGAAGCGAAGTGCAAAACATAGCCAACTTCTCCGGCGATATGGAGCGGGTCGCTGACATCAGCATCTTCAAACTTGAACTTAGGATTCTTCTTGAGGTGGCCGATATTGCCCGCGGCGCCGGTAATGAGATTATCGAGCGCCAGAACATCCCAGCCTTCTGCAAGGAGCCGGTCGCAGAGATGCGATCCGAGGAAACCTGCTCCACCCGTGACTACTGCACGCATGCTACCTCCTGGATTTAAGTCGATTTTCAGTTTAGCGTGGGGGCGGCCGATTGACCATACGGGAGCGTCACTATACGATTCGCGTTTGCGGATATGGTAACAGTCTCAAATTCTACAGACAGCAGGCGCCGGCGATGGAGTTGGCGGTCGTATGCCTTGCTCTTTATCGCTCTGCTTGCGCTCCTCGCGGCGTTTTGCGGAGTGGGACACTGGCTGGTGGCCGAAGACCCGCTGCAAAAGGCTGACGCGATCGCAGTATTGAGCGGACGAATGCCCTTGCGCGTCCTCGAAGCAGCCAAGCTCTATCGCGCGGGCTATGCCACCGAAGTATGGCTTACCCACGAGTCGGAAACCGCCCGGTCGCTCCAAGCTTTCGGTGTCCGCTATGTTGGTGAAGAAATCTACAACCGGCAAATTCTGATTCATGAAGGAGTGCCCGCCCAGGCAATCCGTGATCTGGAACCGGCAATTGAAAACACGGCAGACGAAGTGCGCGCGATCGCCGGAGAGTTGCGGAAGAGGAATCAGTCGAGCGTGATCGTTGTGACGTCTAAAGTTCATACCCGCCGGGTTCGCACCTTGTGGCATCGACTTGTCGGAAACGGTCCGCGTGCCATTATCCGTGCGGCTTCCGACGATCCGTTTGAACCGGGGCACTGGTGGAAAACCAGCAGAGATGCTTTGGATGTAGTGCGGGAATTACTCGGATTGCTGAATGCGTGGGCGGGATTGCCGTTGCATCCGACCCAGTGAATCCATCAGAAAAAGAAAAATCGTTTCTTTCGCTGCAAAGCAGGCTCTTCAGAGATATCCGGGACGTACGGCAAGGGGTTACCGTGAAATGCGGCTCGAGGATTTTCCACAAAAAGCCCCAGAGCTTTCTCCTCTCCAAACTCCTGGGCGACGAGCTTGTAATAGGGACTAAGTTCGAGCGGACGGCGATTCGGTCTGTGCGCGTCGCTTGCAACGAAATGAACCAGTCCGTCAGCAATCCATTGCCAGGCATCTTTTTGCGAGCCTTCGCCAAACCCGCCGGTCAACGAACCTCCGGTGACCTGGACAAAACAACCCGTGCTTACCCATTTTTTCAGTCGCTCGGGATGCGCTCTCAAGATGCCATTGCGTTCCGGATGAGTGATGATGGGACGAATGCCCATCAATTGAAGATTGTGTAAGGCCTGGTCCATCGCCGGAGGAATGGAAATTTCATTAAATTCAACCAGCAAATAGTCGTGTTGATTGATGCAAAAGGAGGACGAATCGCGGCGAAGCGCTTCGAGATTCTCTGGATTCAGGTGAAAGTCACAGCCGGTAGCCAAGGTCAACCGCTCACCAATGCGCTCCTGCAATTCATGGCGGCGCTGCCGAACGAGGGGGTAGTCAAAGCGATATTCGTTGCTGGCATGCGGTGTGGCTACAACGTGGGTAATGCCATCAGCGATGGCCGACGCGGCCATGGCCAAGGAGTCCTCAAAAGTGGAAGGACCGTCGTCTAAACCGAACAAAATATGGCAATGGATGTCGATCATCGCTTTTCCTGAAGCGCTCGTATTCTCAAGAATCTATACCACTTAGGGTTGGTATCACCGAAATGCGCACGGTGGACTCTATCTTGCTCTCAAAAGAATCGTGCGGCAAGGTGTGGGTGAACAAGCTGTAACATTTTGAAACTGCTTTGATTTTTTGTTTGCAATGAACCTGCTATATTGATTCGTGCTTGGTTCTAGCGACCCTGTGCGCGGTACACCGCTTGGCAATCGCGATGCGCGGTTTAATCCCTAAAACGCGAAAATTCTGACCGCTTGTCGGTCATCAATAACGAGGAGTGCAACGGACTCATGGCCATCGACCGGAAACCCGAATTTTTTAAAGGCGCGCAGCTCAAGGTAGGAATCATCGGCTGCGGCTATGTGGGATTGCCTTTGGCATTGCGATTTGCCGAAGCAGGACACAAAGTAACTGGATTCGACACCGATCCTCACAAGATATCGATGCTCAATGCAGGAAAATCCTACATCGAGCACATCCAGCAGACGAAGATTCAGCAATTTGTGAACAGCAAACATTTTGGGGCTACGACGGACTTCACAAAACTGAAGGACGTCGACGCCATCATCATTTGCGTGCCGACTCCGCTCGACGAACGCCGCGAGCCGGATCTGAGCTACGTGGAAGAAACCGCCAAATCCATCTACCCCCATTTACAGAAGGGGCAGCTCGTGTCGCTGGAGTCGACAACGTATCCCGGCACGACCGAAGAGTTGGTATTGCCGATTTTGGAAAAGAGCGGGTTGCACTGCAAAATTGCTTCCGGTCCGGAAGCGGAGAATATTCCCTGCGACTTCTTCCTGGCCTTTTCTCCAGAACGCGAAGATCCAGGAAACAAGCAGTATGGATTGGCGCAGATTCCTAAGGTTGTGGGCGGACTCAATCCTCCCAGTACCCGCGCTGCGCTGGCCCTGTACGCGCAGGTCGTCGCGAAAGTTGTACCCGTGAGCTCCACGCGCGCGGCCGAAATGGCCAAGCTGCTTGAAAATATTTTTCGCTGCGTGAACATCGCGCTGGTCAACGAGCTGAAGATGCTCAGCCTGCGTATGAACATCGACATCTGGGAAGTCATCGATGCGGCGGCCACCAAGCCATTCGGCTTCATGCCGTTTTATCCCGGACCTGGACTTGGCGGGCATTGCATTCCCGTTGATCCATACTATCTTTCCTGGAAAGCGCGCGAATTTGATTTTGCGACTCGCTTTATCGAGCTCGCGGGCGAAGTGAACACCGAAATGCCGTATCACGTGGTAAACGCGGTGGGCACAGCGCTGAACAATCACAAGAAGAGCGTCAAGGGCGCGAGAATTCTCATCCTGGGCGTTGCCTACAAAAAGGATGTCGACGACTTGCGTGAATCGCCCACGCTGAAAATCATGCAATTGCTGCAGGAACGGGGCGCGGAATTGGATTACAACGATCCTTATTTCCCGCAACTGCACAAGATGCGCCACTTCAATTACGAAGGCATGAAGTCGGTGCCGTTGAGTCCGCAAACACTCGGCAGCTATGACGCCGTGGTGATTGCGACCGACCACACCAGTTACGACTTTGCCGCAATCGTGGATGCCGCGAAGCTTGTCGTTGATACCCGCAACGCCACTCGTCGCGTGATGCGCCATCGCGACAAAATCGTTCTCTGCTAGGACAACATGGCGTCCCATGCCGAAGAAATTCGCCGCCAGCTCGCGGAAAGCGCTCGAGTGAAGCAGAGTTTTTCCGAAGAGCTGATTGGCAGAATCTCACAATTTGCAGAAAAATCCGCAGAAGCGCTGCGCGCGGGTGGAAAACTCGTTTTTTTCGGGAATGGCGGCAGCGCGGCCGATGCCATCCATCTTTCCGCCGAGCTTGTCGTTCGCCTCAAGATCAACCGCAGGGGTCTGGCGGCGCTGGCGCTTACAACGAATCCCTCCGTACTGACCGCCGCCGGAAACGACATGGGGTTCGATCAGATTTTTTCACGGCAGATCGAATCGCTCGTCGGTCAGCATGATGTGCTTGTGGCGCTTTCCACCAGCGGCGCCAGTCCCAATGTGCTGCTGGGGGTGGAAGCGGGGCGGGCTCGCGGGGCTTATGTGGTAGGGCTCACGGGCGAAACCGGCGGGCAGTTGGCCAACAAAGTCGACCTCTTGCTGAATGTTCCTTCCAGCGATGCCCAGCGCATCCAGGAATCGCATATCACGATCGGCCATATTGCCTGCGGGCTCGTTGAAGATCTAGTTCTGCGGTGATTGCCAAAACGGCTGCGGGACGTGGCCGCGCAGCATTCCCTTCTATTTCCTTTTCACAAGTTCGACGCGAGCTACTGCAAATGGCAAAGTCGCTTCGAGCAGCACTGGGGTGTGCGCGGCATCGTCGGCCAGATACAGAGAGAAATGTGCATCTTTCATCTCGGCACCGTTGTCAAACACGCGCAAATCAATTTTTGAGGTCCTGAACTGCCCCGCCGGAACAGCCACGAGTTCGTCCGTGCTGGCGCGGCTGGCGCGGGCCTCATACAATTTGTGCCCGTCATAAACGGGGCCACGCACCTCGGGCGTCTTCCCCCAATCGACGTTTCGCAAATATTGCATCATGCCCAGCGGATCGCGGGTTCCAGGAAATACGCGGGTCACGGTCGCGCCCGCCGGCGCCGGCTCCCGGCCGCTGGTGGTCATTCTCTGAATCGAATCCACCTTTTGCCCGCGTTCGCTTAGATGCATTTCGTATTGCACGCTGGCCATGGACGTGGCATCGCTATAGGAATCGAATTGATCATCGAGCACGAATACCATGCGCAGCGGATTCTCGGTATGCGCAAAGGCTTGCATATGCCACACGTTCTTCCCCTGAAAATTGCGCTTCTCATTTACTTGCAAGCGGAGATTAGCCACGTTGTTCAGTTTCGCTATGCTGGCCGAGTATTCAAGCACCTCTCCGGATCGCAAAGGAAGCCCGGGATCGGCAGGAGGGAGTTCGTGCGCTGCCGGTGCGCCGATTGGCGCGACAGCAGGTTGGCGCGCAGCCGCAGTTGATCGCTCTTCGGGTACGCCTGGCGCCGTGGCCGAAGAAGCGGTAACGACTTCAGGCCGCGGCTGCTCGCCGCGTCCGTGCAACCAGTAAAATGCGCCGCCGAGACATCCCAGTGCCACAATTGTCGCAATTCCTACAGTCGTTCGGTGGCTCATGCTCTTTGTGTGACGCCCCTTTGAATCAATCTTTTGTGCTTTACCCATCCGTCGTACAATGAGTCTTCGTGCGCGGCAGTCTCCGGCACTTGCCGGCCTTCCCCGCGAATACTCAGCGTATCAAAACGCGAGCTGGGCGTCTTTCTCCAGACTCGAATCCAATGACCGCGGTGGCAACCCGCCCGGTACCTCGTTTAGGAGGATTTTCCGCATGCGTTACCTGGTAACGGGCGGTGCAGGCTTTATCGGTTCCAACACGGTGGATGAACTTGTCCGCAGAGGCCATAGCGTTGTGGTTCTGGACGATCTGTCTTCCGGCAAGGAAGACAATCTCGCCGAGATTCGCAACAAAATTACGTTTATCAAGGGCAGCATCACGGACATTGAAGTCGTCCGCAAAGCCATGCACGAAGCGGAATACGTTTTGCATCTGGCAGCGCGTACTTCTGTCCCCCGCTCGGTAAAAGACCCCATCGAAACAAATCGAATCAATATCGATGGCACATTGAATGTGCTGGTAGCCGCGAAAGAACTGAAAGTGAAGCGCGTAGTATTCGCTGCTTCGTCTTCGGCGTACGGGGAAACTCCCACGCTGCCAAAAGTCGAAACCATGCAGCCGCAGCCGATTTCTCCTTACGGTGTGACCAAGTATGTTGGCGAGCTTTACGGACAGACCTTTGGCCGATGTTACGGCCTGGAGCACGTTTCGCTGCGCTACTTCAACATCTTTGGTCCGCGACAGGATCCCGGCTCGCCGTACTCCGGAGTTCTGGCAAAATTCTGCACCGCGTTTCTAGAGGAAACCGAACCCCTCGTTTTTGGCGATGGCCAGCAAACGCGCGATTTCACGTTTGTGGAAAACGCCGTCCAAGCCAATTTGCTGGCGTTTGAAGCCCCCAACGTCAGTGGCAAGGTCTTCAACGTCGGTACGGGCGGGCGAACCTCTCTCAATGACGTGCTTGCTGAGCTCGGGAAGATTTCAGGAAAACCATTGTCGGCAAAGTACGACCCGCCGCGCGATGGCGATATCCGCGATTCTCAAGCGGACATTTCGCAAGCCCGCGATTTCCTCGGCTACACGCCGGCGGTCAGTTTTGAAGAAGGCCTGAAGCGCACCTTCGACTGGTACAAGGCAACGCAGACCAAAACGCCTGCCAAACAGTAGCTCGTCCTGCAATAAATTCGGGAAAAGCAAAAGACGCCGAAACCGGCACCTTTTGTTTTTTGTTTTGTCTTATTGTGGCGTGGTCAGACCGTAGTCCAAAGGTTCGCCGGCCTTCGGCGCATCGTATTGATTCCAGAACCACAGCGGCGCCAGCTTTTTCTGTTCCGGCCACAGCTCGTTCAGGGTATCGCCTTCAAACAATTCCCCGTTCTTCATGACCCAGTGAATTGTCTTCGTGTTATGAATATCATCGAGCGGGTTCTGGTCAAAGATAACCAGATCGGCCAGCTTCCCGGCTTCGAGCGTGCCCAGTTCCCCGGGGCGCCCGACAATTTTCGAACCGTTGGCCGTGGCGCAGCGCAAAACCTCCATCGGCGTCATGCCACCGCTCGACAGCATCCACATTTCCCAGTGATAGCCGAGACCCTGCAGTTGGCCGTGGCTGCCCACGCCCACCAGGCCGCCGGCACGTTCCAATTTCGCCATTTGCGCCGCCAGTTTCGGAAATTCGAATTCGTCTTTCCGGAACCAGCCTTGCCGCCGCTTGGTGCGCTCATCGAGCACCCGGTGCGGGATGAAATGGTTGAGCTTGGCGTCGTCATGCACCTCGCTGTATTCATACCAATAGTCTTCGCCAAACGGACCGCCGTAGTTCACGATCAGTGTGGGGGTTTCGGCGATACCCGATTGCGCAAACATCTGCAATACGTCCTTGTAAAGCGGCGTAATCGGCAAGGTGTGCTCGTTCCCGTGGAAGCCGTCGATGACGTGCGTCAAATCCAGCTTTAGATCGAGCGCGCCTTCGGTCGTCGGCATCATTTCCAGCTCCTTGGCCGCCTCGACCATGTACTGGCGCTGCTTGCGCGTCCCTACGACATAGCTTTTGATGTTGTGCGTGCCGTAATATTTTCGGTACTTGGTCAGCACGCCTTTCACTTCTTCCATGGACTGGAAATTGTTGTCGGAGAAAACGCCGGGGCCGGTGGAAAATGCGCGCAAGCCGATGATATCGCCGCTATCCACGAGATCCTGATAGGCAAACATATCGTTGCTTCCGGTTTGCACGTCGAGCCCCGAGGTCACGCCATACGCCAGATTCGCCAGAAAGGCCCAGTTCTGGGTATCCAGAATTCCGCGTTTGATTTCCGACCAGTGCGCATGTGTGTCGACAAATCCCGGGGTGATGGTTTTGCCCTTTACATCAAATACCTTCGCTCCCGCAGGAACGCCGGCACGCGCCCCCACGCTTTTGATCCGGTTGTTTTCAACAACAATATCGGCATTTTTCAGAACTTCATCGCCCTTCATCGTCACCACCGTAGCGCCGCGCAGCACAATCGTGCCCTTGGGCGTCTTGCGCGGCACTTCCAGGCTGATCGCGATTTCCTGCACGTCTTTCTCCTGCTCTTTCAGTTTCTTCTCTTCCTTCTTGGCGTCTTTTTTGTCCTCGTCCTTTTTCTTCTCGGCAGCTTCGTCTTTCTTGGCGCCCTCCTTGGCCTCTCTTTCTTTCTTTTCGTCTTTTGGAGGTTCAAACGACACCGTACTGAGCGGTTGCCGGAATATGCTGGAGCCCACCGCCCAGGTAATTGTTTTACCTCCATCGGCCCAGGCAAAATAGTCCGCTCCGACATCTGTCAGCCGCTTCGCCGGCACGTTGGGAGACATCACATTTACGGTGGGAGTTTCGCCGCCAACCGTCGGCATAGCGATCACGTAGAGTTGGTTCATCACGTGCGCCAGCACCCATTGCCCATCGGGGCTCGCTTGGATGTCATCGGCGGAAACCGGCTCATCCGCAAAATAGAGTCCTACGCCTTTTACCGCGATATGCGTGCGACGGTCGGTGCCATCCAGCCGCAACGAAACCAGCCCTTGCGGCGTGAACACCCAAATCCGATCCTTCTCCTGCGTGAAGTGCGGCGCGCCTGCTCCTCGCGCAGGGAGAATCAAATTCGCGTCTCCGCCTTCGGACGGAATCCAGATCAAATCCGCATTGGCCGTTTGCCCGCCATCGAACGTGCTGTTTTCCCGATCGTAGGCAACGCCCCGCAGCAAAACTATTTTTGTTGCATCCGGCGACCAAACCGGATTGCTGTACACCGCCAGCGATTTGGAGAGCTGCACCGGTGTTCCACCCGCTGCCGGAAGCTTCCAAAGCTGCCCGCCTTCAGACGACCACGTTACAAAAGCGATATTTTTTCCGTCGGGCGACCACGCCGGCTGGAACTCATGCCGATCGCCGCTGGTCAGCCGCTGCGGCGTGCCCTTCGGCATATCCATCGTGTACAGATGGGTCATCGCCGAAAAAACCACCTTCCTGCCATCCGGCGATTCCGCGGGATCCATAACGAGCCGCACTTTTACCGGCCCTTCGTCGACCTTCTGCGGAAAATCCAGCTTGGGTCCCAGCGCCTGGGACACTTGCGCGGTAAACGGAATCACTTTTTCCGTGCCGCTGGCCAAATCCAGCCGCCTGATCTTGCCGTTTTGGTTGTATACAATTTCTTTACCGCCCGGCAAAAACGCATAACCCGGAAAAACATCGCGCGTAAACAACGATTCCTGGTCGTCGCGCGTCACTGGATATTTCACCCAGTGGTCTTCTCCCGTTTCCAGATTGCGCAAACGCAATCCGGTTTCCGTTTCATATCGCGTCACATAAATAATCTGCTTTCCATCCGGCGAAAGCAGGGGACGAAACGCGCTCTTCAATTGTTCAATGATCGCGTCTTCATCGCCGGTCTTCCGGTCGCGTCGCATAATCCGCCACAACGGAAATTGCGCATTGTAGGAAAACGGCCCCTGCCGCTGCGCGTAATACAAATATTTTCCGTCCGCCGAAGCCACCACTCCCACCGCGTTGTTTTGCTCGGAGCGCTTCACCGTGGGTGTAGGTTTGGCTTTCGTGACCTGCACGCCGGAACCGCCGTCGACGTGATACATCCAGATCTCGTGCGCGGCTATGCCGAAAATCGCTTTCGAGACAAATATATATTTCCCGTCGGGCGACCAACTGGGCGAAACAAAATCGCTGTTTTCCGCCTTGGTTATCTGCTTGGTGCCCGTGCCATCCGGATGCATGACCCAAAGATTGTCGCTGCCTTCCCGGTCCGACAGAAACGTAACCCATTGCCCGTCGGGCGAAAATTTCGGCTGGCTGTCAAACGCCATCCCGCCTGAAATCAATTTCGCCGTACCGCCCTCGATGGGCAGCGTGTACAAATCACCCAACAGTTCGAACACAATCGTCTTGCCGTCCGGCGATACGTCCAGCGACAACCAAGTACCCTCGTCGGTTGCAAATTCGATCTTGCGATCGGACTTCAGCGGCAGACCTTTTTTTTCATCCTTCTTGTCCTTGTCGTCCTTCTTCTCGTCCTTTTTTTCAGGGTCCTGCTTTCCCGTGTCCTGGTCTGCTGAATCCGGTACCGGCGACCCGTCAATCCTCGCCTCCTGCAGCGGCGCCTGCGCGGCTGCAATTCCCCCTCCACTCAATACCATTGCCAGAACAACAAACCACGCGGCCACGCGGCAACTAGGCTGCTTCGCATTCATTCTCATTTCCTCCGTACCACTTTTAAGGCGATTTGATTTGACGGTCCCCGACAGGACTGAATATCCACGGCATGGCCAGAGTTCGTGTTCGAAACGGCCAAGAGCACACCCTTTGCTGCCAACATTAGACGCAAGGCAGCGGGAAGGGTTTCCGCAGGTTTCCCGCAGAACATTCCCACCCCGGCGAGTGGCGGCGCGGCATCATACCGCTCTCCGGGCACTTTCTGCATCCATATGTTTCTGGAGCGCGATCGCCAAGCCGCTTTTGGGCGCAGACGGGCGGCCTACACTTCGATTCACTCGCATGCTACGCTACCTGATTGTTCCGAATAACTGCATGTTTCGCGTAAAAGAGTATAGAAATGCACGGACTCACTCCGCGCCACACTTTCTGCTGCTTCTGACTGCGCTTGCCTTTTTTCTGTTGGCGGCCGGCTCCGTTTCCCTGGCCCAGCAAGTTCCGCCCCCGGCGCAAAAGGGTGGCTACGCCGATATCTCTTCCAGCGGCCCGCAAAGCCGCAAGGGCGATCTCTACCTGGCCGATGGTGAGGTGGACTTGCATTATGCCGGGATCCGTTTGCGCGCCGATCACGTCGAATACAATGAAAAAACGCAAGATTCGATCGCCACCGGCCATGTGCAATTCGATTACGAAAACCAGCATCTCGAAGCAGATGATGCCCGCTTCAACGTCAGCACCGGCCGCGGTACATTCCACAATGTTCGCGGAACCATCAAGATCGAACGCCGCGCCAACCCCGCTATTCTCCTCTCGGACAATCCTCTGTATTTCCAGGCGAAAGAAGTGGAACGTTTTTCTGGCGAAGTTTATATCGTACGGCATGCCTGGATCACCATCTGCGAGCCGAATCGACCCAATTGGCAATTTTTTGCGCCGCACGCGCGCATCCGCCTCAACCAGCAAGTGGCCCTCGTGAACGCAAATTTCCGCCTGCTTCGCGTCCCGCTGGTCTGGCTGCCCTATGCCACCGCTCCTGCCGGAACAAAAGTACGCGAGTCCGGCTTTCTGATTCCTACCATCGGCAACAGCAACAGTAAGGGCTTCGTTTTCGGAGATGCTCTTTACTGGGCGCCGAAGCCCTGGTTTGACACCACGCTTGGCAGCGAACTCTTTAGCAGCCGCGGTTTTTCGCAGCGGGGAGAAATTCGCGCCAAACCCTTTGAAGATACTTCGATTCGCTACACCTATTTTGGCGTAATTGATCGCGGAATCACCGCTTCCGACGGCACCTTTGAAAAGCAGGGCGGCCACGAGCAACAACTCGAAGTCCAATCGCTTCTCCCTAAAGGCTGGCGTTTTGTCACCGACTACAATCAACTCTCCTCGCTTACGTTCCGCCTCGCGTTCGCGGATTCATTCGGCGATGCCATCAACTCGGAAGTCCGCACCTCGATTTTTCTCACCAACAATTTTCACGGTTTCAGCCTGAATTTTGCCGGTCTCAATGACAAGACATTTTTGAGCCTGCCCACCAGCACCACACCGCCGGTCAGCGTATCGTTTCGCACTGCTCCCGAGGCGCGTTTCAGTTCCGTCGAACAAGCCCCGTGGCGCAATTTACCCATTTATTTTTCGCTGGACTCGTTTGCCGGCGCCGTCAATCGCACCGATAGCGGTTTCACGCAAGGCAATGCGGCGCCAGCCTACTCCCCCGTCGAGAGCGCCAACTTTGTAGCGCGCGGCGAATTTGCTCCCCGGGTAACGGTGCCGATTCATTTTGGGGCATGGCTCGGCGTCACCTCTTCGGCCATGTTTCGTACAACCTATTACGGCGACTCACTGGACTCGACAGGGATGGTCCGGGGGCAAGGTATTACCCGAAACACCGGCGAATTTACGGTCGACCTTCGCCCGCCCACTCTTGAACGCTTTTACTTGCGTCCCAAGAAAAATAGAAAATACAAACACACCATCGAACCGGTTTTTACCTACCGTTACGTCACCGGCGTAAATAACTTTCAGGATTTTATTCGCTTTGACGCGGATTCCACTCTCACCGACACCAATGAAGTTGAGTACGGCGTTACGCAGCGCCTGTTTATGAAGACCGGTGACGATCAGCCGCAGGAGCTGGTCACCTGGCGCCTGGTGCAGAAACATTACTTCGATCCAACGTTCGGCGGCGCTGTCGTATCCGGCGAACGAAACGTGTTTCAGGCGCTGAACTCCATCACGCCGTTTGCTTTTGCGCTGGGGCCGTCGCACTGGTCGCCCATCGTCAGCGACATCACAGTCACTCCGGGCGGCAAATACGATGCCGAACAGATTTTGGAATACGATCCGAATCTGGACAAAATCACGACCATCGGCACTTTACTGAAGATAAAACCGTACAAGGAATTTTACGCCACCATCGCGCACTTCCGCTTGCAGGCGGACCCGATCCTGCAGCCGCTCTCCAATCAAATTCGCGCGCTCGTCGGCTACGGCAGCGAAACGCGCAAAGGATTCAATTTCACCACCGGCATCAGCTACGATCTGACCAACAGCGCCCTGCAGAACCAACTGATTCAAATCAGCTACAACGGCAACTGTTGCGGCTTGGCAGTCGAGTATCGCCGCATCGCCCTCGGTCAGGTACGCACGGAAAACCAGTTCCGCGTGGCCTTCATCATTGCCAACATCGGAAACTTCGGGAATCTGCGACGCCATGAAAAAATCTTCTGAGACCCGGGGGCGGGCGTCTGATGTAGGGCCGGGCTCACCGTCCCGCGTATGATATGACGCAATCAAACATGGAAGCGATCACCCAAACCGACCTCGCCTTTGCCACCATCGAACAAATTGCCGCGCTCTATCGCAAACGAAAACTCTCCCCTGTCGAACTCACAAAATTCATGCTCGCCCGCATCGAGCAATTCAACCCCAAGTTAAACGCCTTCATCACGGTCACCGCTGAACTGGCGATGGCGCAGGCCAAGAGCACGGAAGCCGAACTTTTCCCTCCACGCGGCAAGCGAGGCGGCCGCGATCGCGGCCCTCTGTGCGGCATTCCCATTTCGTTGAAAGACAATATCTATACGAAAGACATTCGCACGACCGCCGGGTCGAAGATCCTGTGCGATTTTGTGCCGCTGCGCGATGCTCCGGTCGTAACAAAACTTCGCGAAGCCGGAGCGGTGCTGCTCGGCAAGACCAACATGCACGAATTCGCCTACGGCGTGACCACCAACAATCCGCACTTTGGCCCCACGCGCAACCCCTGGGACTTCGCGCGAATTCCGGGCGGTTCGAGCGGCGGCAGCGCCGCTGCCGTAGCCGCCGGCCTGTGCTACGGCAGCATCGGTACGGATACCGGCGGCTCCATCCGTATTCCCGCTTCTCTTTGCGGCATCGTGGGACTTAAAGCTTCCCTGGGCCGCATCTCTGCTGAAGGTATAGTTCCGCTTTCTGTTCTCCTCGACAGTGTGGGCCCTCTGGCGCGCACGGTCGAGGACGCAGCTTTGCTCTTGCAGCCGCTGCTGGTCGGACGGAAAGGCGAGCCAGCGATTCGGCCGCCCCGCCCCCCAGGCACCGTCAAATCTGCAAAATTCCGTCTGGGAATTCCGCGTGAATTTTTCTTGGAAATCGTTGCAGACGACGTTCGTTCGGTTTTCGACGGGGCCATAGAGATTTTCCGCAAGCACGGCGCGGAAGCGGCACCGGTCTCCCTCCCGCTTCTGAATGAAACCGAAGACGCTGGGAATCAAATTGCCTGGGCCGAGGCCGCGCACTACCACCAGCAGCAAGGCTGGTTTCCGGCGCGCGCCGCGCAATACGGAGAAGACGTTCGGGTCCGGCTGGAACTGGGGACCAAGGTCCGTGCAACAACTTTTCTGCGCGCTCTTGAACAACGCGACGAATTTATCCAGCAATTGCATCAAACGATGGCCGATTCCGAAATCGATGCTCTGGTTGCTCCCACCACACCGTTGACCGCGCCCTACCTCGACGAGGAGGCCACGCAAATTGGCAACAAAACGTATCCCGCGCGGGCGATGCTGCTGCGCCTCAACCGCCCGGCAAATCTTGCCGGGGTCCCGGCCATCTCAGTTCCTGGTGGTTTCACGCGGGCGGGTTTGCCAGTAGGAATTCAACTCATTGCCGCAAAAAACAAAGAGCAGCTCCTGCTTAAAATCGCCCAATCCTTGGAATCTCACTTCCCGCAGGAACGCCATCCTGCGCTGTAGAGACCGCATCCTTGCTACGCATAATCCGGCTGCCAATGAAATATCCGAGCGTTCCTGTCGTAATCCCTCCGAAAATATCAACAACGTAGTGATACCTTCCCCAGATCGTAGAAACACACATGCACAACACCAGCGGCAACAGCGCCCAGAACAGCCAGCGGCGATGCCTCCAGGCCCCCCACAAAGCCGCAAACGATCCGGCCACATGCTCGGACGGAAATGCTGCGCCGCGCACCCGCCCAAAATGCTCGATAAAATTGATGGTGGCGGTAAACGGTCCGCCCTGCAGCTCGCCATGCCAGGAGCCGGCAAGGGAAAACCACGGGCTCTCAATCGGAAAGAAAATCGCAATCACATATCCAATTCCGTACGCCACCGCCGAGTACGTCATCACCGACCAATATCCCCGCCAGTCCCGCCGGTGGTACAGAATTCCGCCAACCACCAACAAATAGCTGAAATACGTCAGATAGGCGAACTGCATGAAGTCATTCCGTACGGGAGTCGCAAACTGTTCCATCCAAATCGTCGGATGAACGCCCGTCAGCCAATAGTCCGCCGCAACGAGTTTCGCGTCCTGCCATCCCGGTGAAACCAGATGCACCAGCTTCCCCAGCTCTTCAAAACAAAATAAAAAAAACAAGTGCGGATACCAGTGCCGGCAAAAATGCCAGAATCCCGCCGCACGACCCTCCCGTCCATCCTGTGCCGCAAATTCCGCCGATCGCGCACCCACGCGGCACAACGCGAAAAGCACAGCAGCCACAAAAAACTGCAGGGCGAGCAATCGCCATGGGTGCGCTAGATTCTGCGAGAACAACACCATCAACAAGCTCGAAATTCCCAGATAACTGAGCGCCACCCATTCAAAGGCCCCGCAAGCCGTCCACGCCGCCGTTGTCTCGCGCACCACCCAATCCACAATTCTCTCGCTGCCAGCCTGCACCCCCATCGCCAAAGCTCTGCTGCGGGCAGCCGATCCCTCGACTGGCATGGCCATCGCTTGCGCAGTTTCTTCCGGGCCTCGCAAGTCCCTATTCATCCCGCATTCTCCAACTCCGCGTTTCCCGTTTCCCGCTTCCCGTCCTGGCCAGATGCTGTGGCCATTGCCGTTCGAGATTTCTTCCGGCCAGATCCTGTCTGGGGCGTTCGCGCGGTCCATCCCAGCGCACAACCCGCCAGCCCAGCAGTTCTGCAATGTTCTGCAACTCCGCCGACGGATTAACGGCCACCGCATTTCCCACCGCTCCGAGCATCCAGCGGTCGTGCGCACTGTTTCCGTAGCCAAAGCAATTTTCCAGATCCAACTCCATTTCCGTCGCCAGTCGTTCCACAACCATTCCCTTTTCTCTTCCAAACACAGCAGAGCCGGCCACGCTTCCTGTCCACAAACAATCTTTCACTTCGAGATGCGTCGCGCGGACATGGAGAACAACGCTGATTCCCAGTTTCGCCAGCCTCGCCCGTAATAGCTCCGCTGCGTGCACTGCAAGAAAATCCAGCGTTCCACTCACCAGAACGACTTCGTGCCCATTCCTCACGTGCCACGCCACGTGCTGGACGCCCTGCTCGAAAAACTCCGGCCGGGGCAGCCGGCCCTCTTCGCAGCCGCGCGCGCAATCCGCACCGCGCAAGTACATTTTGTTTTCCTGGAAACTCCTGACAATTCCCCGGGGCAGAAGCCGGGCCGCTTCCAAAAACCACGCAACGTAATTCCAGAATCCAATTTCGCGCCGGTAACGCAACGCCCGACGAAATCGCCGCTCGAGCGAAGGCTCACGCAAGAGTGTTCCATCCAAATCAAAAAATGCCGCAACCTTCGCGCCACGCGCCGGGCAGTTCCTCATACGGCCTCGGGGGTGGCACTTTTCTGTGTCCGGGCCACACTTCCTGTGAAATATTTCCATCCGCTCACCAGGGCCGGAATCCCTCGCAGCAAACAGAAAGCCGCCGTGACCCAGGTCAAGATGTGCGCGCCCATGCGTACGAGCGCGTGCACATCGGCCGTGATCTCTCCGACCAGCGCGACCGGTCCGCGGGTCAACGCCAGCTCGAGCCCCAGATAACAAAAACACAGACATTTCATCGCAGCGTACAATCCCCGGCTCCATCGTGAGGCGACCAGCGTCTGGGCCCACGAGCTCTGCAGCATGGCGTTTGACGCTCCCCATCCCGAATGCCCCGCCCGGGTCGCCAGCCCGCGCAGAAAATCCGTCGCCGCTCCGCGTGCAAAAAAGAAGATCGGCAGCCACAACGACACCATGCCCACCACCGCAAAATAAGTGAAGTACACGTTCTCGATCATCCGATCGCCGAGAATATCCAGCTGCGCGCCTTCCGGCGTGGCCAGATTTTTCCGGCGCGCCAGGTGTCCATCGAGCGCATCGAGGGCAATCGCTGCCACCGTCATGGCCACCGCCGCCAGGTTGGCCCGGGGCCCTCGCCCAAACAAACCAACCGCCGCAAATCCCACGGCGATCCGCAACACCGTTACTTTGTTCGGCGTCCAGCTCATAGTGTCCTTTGCCACCCGTTCGGAGCGCTGGCTGAACATAAAGCAAACGCTTCGCCAACTGGCTGTTTGTCCATCTCCAATAAAATCCGTCACTTACGCTACGCAACCCAGGCCCCACTGCCGTCCAGGCCCTGCACGTGTCGGCTTTGGGTTCCGCCGACGCCACGCCCAGTCGGGCGAGGTCTGTCGGACTTTTGTCATTTCTTATGCGGGGCCAGCGAGCAATCCCGCGTTTTATGGGAGAATAGCTGTTCAGTTTGCAACTGTTTCGAGCGCTGGATTTCCGGTGTTTCGGACGCACGCAAAACCCAGCTAAGGAAGTCATTCGAATGAACACGGAAGTCACACTGGCCGCAGCGTTTCTCGCCGGACTGGTCTCGTTTCTTTCCCCCTGCGTTTTGCCGCTGGTACCGGGTTACATCTCCATGCTTTCCGGCGTCGGCATGGAGCAACTCCGCCAGGGCCAGGTTCCCCGCGGCGGACTTTTCTCCTCGGCCCTCGCCTTCGTCACCGGCCTTTCGCTGGTGTTCATTTCTTTTGGAGCCGCGGCCAGCGCCGTTGGTGGATTTCTCAACGCCAACCGCCATTCACTCACTCCCATTGCCGGCGCACTCATCCTCCTGTTCGGCCTGCACCTGCTCGGCGTACTCGCAAAACTCAGCCTGCGCGCAGGGGTGGTCATGGGTGCAGTGCTCGTCGCACTGGCCGTCGTCTCGCTGGTCCGCCACGCTCCGCTGTTCGCCGACTTCGGTGCCATCCAATTTTTCTCGCTCTCGGTTGTCGGATTCTTCGGCCCTTCACTCACCCGCTGGCTCAATCGCGACGTTCGCGTGCACAGCTCCGCCACCCAACCCGGCATTTGGAGTGGTTTCCTGCTCGGCGTAGCTTTCGCTTTCGGGTGGACGCCGTGTATCGGCCCGATCCTCACCACGGTCCTCGGATTCGCCGCCGCCAGCGCCACCGTGGGCCGCGGCATTTTTCTTCTAGCCGTTTATTCCGCAGGCCTGGCCATTCCATTTCTTCTCACGGCGCTCGGCATCAGCCAGTTCATGACGTTTTACAAAAACTTCCGCAAATATCTTCACGCTGTGGAACTTTTCAGCGGCGCGCTCCTTCTTTTCGTCGGCGCCCTCGTTTTCGTCAACAAACTCACCTGGCTCACCGGCAAACTCAGCTTCCTGCAATCCGCTACGCTGTGGCTTGAACACGCGCTCACCAGCGGGTTGGGCAACAAACTTTTCTGGATGGTCTTCGGGCTGGCCGCGGCTGCCCTGGTCCTCTATGTTCTCTTGAAAAATTGGGAGGCACTCACCTCCTCGCAAGGCAGGAAAACGGGACTGATCATTGCCACCGTAGGGGTGCTCATTGCAGTAACAGTTTTCGCGGACCGCGCCACGCGGGTACCGAGGCAATCCGCCAGTGATCCGAGTGATCTCGTCTCCGGCGAAAAATCCATGGGCAAACTGGCCCCCCAAGTCACCCTGAAAAATCTCGATGATCGCGACGTCTCCCTCAGCGACTACAAAGGCAAAGTGGTCCTGGTAAATTTCTGGGCCACCTGGTGTGAACCCTGTAAAGTGGAAATCCCGTGGCTGATCGAAATGCAGCAAAAATATGGTGATAGGGGTTTTACCATCCTCGGTTTCGCAATGGATGAAGAAGGAAAATCCGTCGTCGCTCCCTTTGTCGCCAAGGAACGCTACCAGGTCAACGGTCACAAACTTGCGATGAACTATCCCATTCTCATCAGCAATGACGACGCTGCCGACAAATTCGGCGGCCTGCTCGGTTATCCGACGAGCGTGCTTATTTCCCGCGACGGTCGACAGATCAAACGCATCACCGGGCTGATCTCCTACGAGGAGATCGCCAAAGCCATCGAGTCCAATCTCTAGTTGGTCTTGGAAATCAGTTCAGGAAAGCGAAACGCAAAGCCCTACGGCTCATACCAAAACTGTACCGTCACACTGGTATGCGCCGCCACCGGCCGCCCGTCCTGCATGGCCGGCTGATACTTGTACTGCTTCACCGTATTCACCGCCGCCGCGCGGAGCACATCGGCTCCCGCCGTCACCTTTGCCGATTTCACCTGCCCGGTCTCATCCACCAGCACGTCCAAATCAACGTTTCCCGTCACATAGCCGCGAATCGCTTCCGGCGGCGCGACGGGCCGCACTTTCTGCAGCAATTTCGGTGGCGTAAGCGGTCCATGCCGCGGCGGCATCTTGGGAGCCACATCCGCAAAATTCGCAGCCGGATGGGTCTCCACAGGCGTCCGTTTGTCCACTGCTTCTGCCGCTCTGACTGGCACGGCTGTATTTTTCTTGGCAGACAACTGCGAATTATTTTCTTCTGCCGGGGGCTCTGCGGATTTGGTCTCGGCAGCAGGGGTCATGGCTTGCGAACTTGTTGCCGAATCCTCGCTCGTCTGGGCCGCTGGCGTGACATTCTCCTGCGACGCGTCTCTCTGATCGCCGCCGTCTGTCTTTTTCTGGGGAGCTCCCGCCGAAGGCCCAGCCCCACTCGCCGCACGCACTGGGACGGCCGGCTTTGTCCGTGCAAATAAACTATTGGGCGTCGGCACGCCTGGAATCATATTCATGAACCACGCCACGCCTGTAGCTACGATCAAAATCACGGCGACCATCTTCAGGATCCGCAAACTGCGCATGCCGATGCTCGAACCCGCCGAGTTATTCAATTTGGCCGGCATCTGGCTAAAATCCAGCGATGGCTTCGGTAGCAAGTCTTCTTCTGAGAAGGCTGGCTCGGTTGCCGGCGCGGGCAGTTCGGTGGGCAGCTTCAATTTTGGCAACGTGCGAGTCGAGCTCGGCTCGGCCTTTGCGCTGAATAATTTCTCCTCGGCCGCCCGGTTTGCTCCCGCCCGGTTTCCGTCGCCCGGGTCGATCGGCGGCAAAGGCTTGCCCTGGTGGCGCAGCGTTTCCACTTCGTTCTTCAACCGTTCCACGTCCAGGGCGCTGGGGGCAATCTTCAGCGAATCCTGCCGCTCGTCGGTGGGTTCGGCGGACTGCACCATCTCTCGGGCTTCGGTCTGCGCACTGGGAGCAACTGGTTCGGCCGCCTCTGTCAAAATTTCGGGCGGACCCCAGAATCCCGGCGCCGGTTCGGTAAATTCCAGTTCCACGTAGCAGCTCGTCGGCCGAAAACTTCGTTTGCGAATCACTTGCGCTACCACTTCACGCTGGGACTGACGGTTGGTGAGGTACAGGAGCTGTCCGGTGGCGACCGCTGCCGACAACCGAATCACGCCTCCAATTTCAGAAATCAATACCGTGCCCGTAGCTTCGGTAAAAAGTTCGCGTTTCTGCGAACCATCGCCGGGACGCGCGCCGGTTGCGATTACTTGCACTTCACGCGCTACAGGAATGTGTTTGGGAGATGACGCGCCACTCGCTGCAGGCGAGCCGGTCGATGAGCTGTTGTCAACTGCGGAGGCCACTTAACTTGTCCCTTATTCACCGGGTTCGGGAGAGAGCACGCCCCGGAAAAGCTTCAGGCTGCGGAAAGCCGTCCGCTTGACGGTTCAGACCTCCCCATTTTTGCAATCCGTCCCTCGGGGCGCCATAGTACTCGAGTACCCGCGCCACCTAAATGACACTCCGATGCGCCAGGTATAAGCTCGATTCAAGCTGGTTTGCGCTGCCTCGCGGCCCGCTTCGCGTGGTGTAAACTCTAACTTGGTGACCCAAAACCCGACCAAATCCAAAGGCCTGCTTTTAATCGCCGCTTTCAAGCTTGTAAAAGGCCTCGCACTGTTTGCCGTGGGCATCGGTGCCCTCCGGCTCCTGCATAGGGACGTCGCCGCTGAAGTTGCCAGCTGGATCAACTTCTTTCGCGTCGATCCCGAGCGCGTCTTTATCCATAAACTTCTGGAAAAACTTTCCGTCGTCGACGATCACAAACTCAAAGAACTGAGCATCGGCACCTTTCTCTACTCCGGCCTGCTCCTGACCGAAGGAATCGGCCTGGCCCTTCGCAAACGCTGGGCAGAATATTTCACCATCATCATGACCACTTCGTTCATTCCCCTCGAAATCTACGAACTCTTCCACCACGTCACCACCGCCAAAATCGTGGTTCTGCTCATCAACATCGCCGTGGTCGCCTACCTCGTCTACGAACTCCGCCGCAACCGCTCCCAACACGTATAACGCAGCACTCTTCTGTCTCTATGTGGAACGCCGCACGTTCCTTTCCGTGCGGCATCCCCATTTAACTCGCTGCGACTCCGTGTTTTCTCTTTGCAACGCGTTGCCTTTCTGGGTATCTGACTCTACTGCAATGCCGGAAAAACAATCGTCCGCGAATTGCCTTTTTTTGCGGTAGTGATGTACGGCGATCTCGCCACTTTCGGCTGACTTTGGGCTACTGCCGGAGTCCCGCCATCCACAGTCATCAAGGCCGACACCACGCTTGCGCTTCCTTGCGGCAATCCCAACCGTAACGGGCTGGTTTCAAAATTAGCTCGCCCATCCACCAAAGCGGTGATCTCCACCAAAAATTTTGTCCCCGCCTCCAGGCTGCCGGGCAAACTCGTGCTGGTCTTGGTTGTTTTCAGCCACCTCCAAGTTCCTTCTCGCGTCGACCACCGCTTCCCACGTCCCTCTCGTTCTTCTTTGTTTTCAACAAATTACAAACACCTCTCGATGCCAATCCTCGCGGTGGCGGGGAGCAGTCCAAAAAACCCTCTCTCGGAGGAATTCCTGCCATTCCCTTTTTTTCGGCTCTCAACTATCGACTCTCAACTTTCGTTATCCATGCAACCCCGTATTCCCGTTTCTCGCGGGTTTCGTGTACGCTAATTCCATGCTGGATGAAAAAGACTTCCAACGAAAAGCTGATTCTGCGTTCGAGCAACTCAAAAAGCGTCTTCTCACTTTGGGTGACCAGCATGGTTTTGACGTTGAAGGCGAAAGCGGCAAGCTCGAAGTCCTCTTTGAAGAGCCGGAGGAGACCAAATTTGTGATCTCTCCGAATACACCCGTTCGCGAAATCTGGATCTCGGCCCTGTCCACCAGTTTCAAACTTGGCTGGAACGAATTGCGCAGCGCTTTTGTCCTGGAAAAAACCGGGGAGGATTTGAACGCGGTTATGAGCCGGGTAATCTCTCAACAACTCGGCGCCGAGGTTGCTCTGTGAGATACCTGGGCATGATCCACCATGGGTTTAAATTGTTCTGCGCAATTGTCTTTGTGGTATTGTGGCCCCACGAACCGCCGCAGGTTCCGAATGCGCGCGAAGTTGTTGCACCCGTCGCCTACCCATCGTTCGATCCCGTGGCACGCGGAAAATCCTTTCAAGTCGCCGTAGTTCTTAAAATCCGTCCAGGCTTTCACATCAACGCCCGTGAAAAATCCGAAGAATATTTGATCGCCACAGATTTGAAAACAAGTGCCCCCGCTGGATTTCAAGCTGGCGAAGTCGCCTATCCCAAAGGCGAACTTCACACTTTTACGTTTACCAAGAAGCCGCTCAATGTTTACCAGGACACCGCAATACTTCGCTTACCGCTGACTGTTCTCCCAACAGCTGGCGCAGGCGAGCACCACGTCCCGTTCAAGTTGCGTTATCAAGCGTGCAGCACTGAAATTTGTCTGCCGCCGGTCACGCTGGATGTCGACGCAAAAGTAAATGTCGTTGCTTCTCCCTCCGCTGCGAAGCCCGCGCACGCGGAGTTGTTTCCGAAACATTAGGAACAACTCGCTTCGCTGAACGGAGACTCATGCCCTCACAGTCGGGACGCGCCAGAACGTGGCTCATTGTTTTAGCGGCAGTTTCGACGATCATTCTGGCCGGCGCGGGCTACCTCGCTTACCGCGCCCGCCATGCCGACGAAATGCTGCGCGCCTGGATCGTTAAGACCCTCAGTGAACGTTTTCAAGGCGACGTCACGCTGGACAGCATTCACGTGCAGCTTTTTCCGCAAGCCACGGTCGTCGGTCACGGACTTTCCATTCCGCAAAGAGTCCGCACGGATTTGCCTCCGCTCATTCATGTCGACAATTTTACCTTTCACGTCGGTCTAAGCGGCTTGCTTCGCCCAAAATCCCACGTTGACCGCGTGATGCTGGACAAAATGGTTATCACCATTCCGCCACGCGAAAAGAAAAATAAAAAAAATGGCGAGGACAAAAACCCCAGACAGGCTATTCTTCCCGTAATCATCGATGAAATCGTCTGCACGGATACGGATTTAATAACTCTTCCGGGGAAACCCGATCCCGGCAGACCTCCCAAGGTTCCTCTCGATTGGGATATTCACAATCTTGTCCTGCATTCCATCGGTGGAGAAAAACCTTATTCCTTTAAGGGCACGCTGACCAACGGAAAACCCAAAGGAGAAATTGACACCAACGGCAAATTCGGCCCCTTTGTCATCGACGATCCGGGAGCCAGCCCCGTCACCGGCGAGTACGAATTTACGGATGCGGACCTGGGGCCATTTCCCGGCATTGCCGGCATCTTGTCTTCCACCGGGAAATATGACGGCGTGCTGGCCGAGCTCGCAGTCGATGGGGTGACCGATACCCCCGATTTTTCGCTCGATAAAGTTGGCAAGCCGGTGCCGCTGCACACCGAGTATTCGGCCACTGTGGACGGCACCAACGGCGACACGATGCTTCATCCCGTTCGCGCCACACTTGTAAAATCCGTGATCATCGCCGAAGGCAGCGTTGTAAATGTTCCCGGCGTCGGGCACAACATCAATTTGAACGTGCACGCTCCCAACGCGCGCATTCAAGACATCCTGGCCCTGGCCATCAATTCCGACAAACCCATCCTTTCCGGACCCGCAAAAATAAAGGCGAAACTCCTTTTGCCGCCGGGCAAGGTGAAAGTTCTCGAGAAGATGATTCTCGATGGCGAGGTGGGGGTAGATGACGGGGAGTGGACCAGCCCGACCGTTAGGGAAAAATTGGAATCGCTGAGCCGGCATGGCGAGGGCAAGCCGGATGACGACGAAGCCGGCAGCGCCGTCTCGGACCTAAGAGGAAAATTTCATGTGGAAAAAGGCATCATCCACTTTTCCAGCCTGACCTTCAGTGTTCCCGGGGCCACGATCGATCTCGCGGGAACCTATGCTATCCGGGGCGGCGAACTCGATTTGGATGGCCATCTCCGGCTACAAGCAAAAATCTCGCAAACCGTCACCGGCGTCAAATCGTTTTTCCTGAAAGCGGTCGATCCGTTCTTCAAGAAAGACGGCGCTGGAGCGGTTATTCCCATCTCGATTTCCGGAACGCGTGACGCTCCGACAATTGGCGTCACCGTATTCCACAAAACGATCAAGAAACAAATGGGAAATGACAATAAGGACGACAACAAAAAGAACGACAACCGGAAGAAGTAGCAGGACTTGCGGGAAATTTCCGTTGCTAAGCCGTGCCGAATTGAGCGACGGCTTTCTGCAAGCGGCCGACAACGCGGTCCTGGCCAAGTACAACCATGGTATCGAACAGCGGCGGCGCAACCGCCTGGCCGACAATGGCCACGCGCGTTGCGTTGATAAGCACGCCGGCCTTCACCCCGCCGGCTTCGGCCACCGCTCGGGACGCGTGATCGCATGCGTCGTGATTCCAGGCAGGGAGTGTGGCAAGTGCGTCGGCCAGTTTGGCGAGCAACGGAAAAATGGACGGGTCTTTCCAGAATTTTGTTCTCGCCGCTTCGTCCACAGGAAACTCGTCGCTGAAAAATGCGCGGGACCAGCCAGAAAAATCCGGCAGCAGACGGACGCGCGGACGCAGCAGGTCGACGGTTCGGGAGAACCATTCCTGGTTCCGTCCGTCTGGTCCAGCGGTCGCGCTGCCCCACGCTTCGGTCCACAGTCCGCTGCGTTTCAGCTCGGCTTCAACGAACGGAACCAGTTCAGCGATCGGTAATTTCTGCAAATACTCAGTATTGAACCACTCGAGTTTTGCGCGATCGAAGACTCCGTTGGTGCGGCTGACGCCTTCGAGTGAAAATTTTTCCAGCAAATCGCTGGTGCGCATGAATTCTTCGTTTCCGCCCGGGGCCCAGCCGAGCAGCGCGAGAAAATTGCGAAACGCTTCCGGCAGAAACCCTTCGTGCCGGTACATATTTACGTCCGTCGCGCCATGGCGTTTTGAGAGCCGTGATTTGTCCGGGCCCAGAATCAGCGGCACGTGGGCAAAAATTGGCGGCTCAACTGCAAGCGCACGATACAGCAACACCTGTTTCGGGGTATTGGAAATATGGTCCGCTCCGCGGATCACATGAGTGATACGCATGTCGATGTCATCGACAACGGCGCCAAGTTGATACATCGACTGGCCGAACTCTTCGTCGCCCTTGCCGGAGCGCATGAGCACGAAATCTTCAATTTCGTCGTTGGAAAATTCGCGCTCGCCAAAAACGGCATCGAAAAATTTCGTGACCCCGCCGACGGGAACCTTGAAGCGAATCGCCGGCTTCACGCCCGCGGTGCTCGGATGGCCATCGCGGCAGGAGCAACGGCTGATGCGGCGGGACGTTTTTTCGGCTGCGCCTTGCTCGACGTGATCGCCGCCGGAATATTTTTCCGCCGGACAATAACACAGGAAGGCGGCCCCGTTCGCGAGACACCTCTTGGCGGCTTCGCGATAAAGCTCGGTGCGCTCGGACTGGTAGAACGGACCCTCGTCCCAATTGACCCCCAGCCACTGGAGGCCATCTACGATGCCCTGAACGAGTTCGGGCTTGTTGCGGTCGGCATCGGTGTCTTCAATGCGGAGAACCATGACGCCGCCCTGGCCTCGGGCAAAGAGCCAGTTAAACAGGGCCGTGCGGGCTCCCCCCACATGCAAATAGCCGGTTGGAGAGGGGGCAAACCGGACGCGCACGCCACCGGTTTTATGGGTCGATTCAGTCATGATTCAGTGCTTCTTTCCCGTTGGATTCAATCGTTTGAGTTTAGCGAAACACCGGGACGCCGTCCAACCCGGGGTCCCGGGCACAGGTTTCCCTAGGGGCGGGCCCGCGAACCCAAGGCTGCCGGACCGCGCAACGGGAGGGGGCCCGGCAAGGGGGGGAATTTCTTGTTATTTCACCGCTACTGTCGTTTTGGCTACCAGTACTCCGGTACGCTTGCTTCCCCAAAAATCTGTAATCCATAATCACAAGTACTTTGTTTTGAGCACCGCGGTGGTGCTGGCGGGGTCGAGGTGCGTCCTCGCCCACAGCTCGGTTTTCTGCCCGAAATCAGAAGCAGAGTCCGGCCACCCCTTTGCCAAAACAGGAATAGTAGACTGTAATACAACGGAGAATTGGCAGGGTCTTGATCCAACCAGGATTCATCGCATTGGGATTGCCGCTAGCTACCGCTTTGGTGGCTGGATTCTTCGCGTATATCTACTCACTGAAACGCCAGCAGTATCTCTTGTTCTGGACTGCAGGTTGGGCCCTGTTCAGCCTGCATCATTTAGGCCCCGCCCTCACACATTGGGCGCCGGGCAGCGAAGTCCAGAACGCGATGAATCACTGGCTTTTTGGCTTGGCGGGCGTGCTGTTTTTTATAGGGGCGCAGGTTTATGCGCAACGCCAGGTCTGGGTCATTCCGGCGGCGGTCGCGGCAACGATCCTTTTCCTGTGGTCCGGAGCCAATGCCTTTCACGCCTTGCACATCTCTTCGATTATCCCCGGAGCCGTCGTGTACGTGAGCACGGGCATCCTTTTCTGGCAGGAAAGCCGACGCCAAGAGACCCTGGCGGATCGCTTGCTGGCGGTGGCGTTTGTGGCCTGGGGAATTTTGTGGATGGCGATGCACTATTTGCGGATCACACCGGAAATTGAAGGGCCGTCGGTGCATCATGTGCTGGCAGTGCCATCGGCATTTGTCGCCATGCTGATGGTAATGGCGCTGTACGAGGAAGAAAAGCGGCGGATCGAGCGCAATATGCTGGCGCTCTCCAATCTGAATTTGGCAACGTCGAGTTTCGTTGGCGGCGAAATTCAGAGAATGCTTTCACAGGCCCTCGATCGCGTTCTGGGTGTGGTGCGACTGCCGGTGGGCGCCCTGTTTCTTCATCACGGCGATCCGCAAGGACCGACTTCGGTGGTG
>Ga0193726_1000605_pt1 | contig 36213 bp, 37 predicted proteins | sample H2c1metaG_FD_144928 | JGI IMG/M metagenome (GOLD analysis project Ga0193726, IMG submission 144928) | Soil microbial communities from a riparian zone of the East river system, Colorado, United States - H2c1 | ecosystem: Environmental > Terrestrial > Soil > Riparian zone | place: USA: East River... | reverse complement strand
ATCGCCGTGGTGGAGCGTCGAGAGGCGTTTCCGTGGCCTCTGTTTTCCTAAGGCGGGAAGCATGCTGCGGCACCAACTACCTAAGGCGCGCCTTTCGGCGTTCCACCTCCCTCTTACTTTTCGAGGGAGGTTAACTGGACCCTCAATTCACGCGAAGGAATTCGCGGGCGACGATGACGCTTGCCTGCATGAAATTCTCTCCTCGTCGTCCCGGCGAACGCCGGGACCCATAGCCTCCCTATTGGTGATGCGGACGATGTCAGCCACTTGCGGAAGCAACGCACCGAACAATAACCATCGGTGGTTATGGGTCCCGGCGTTCGCCGGGACGACAGTGAGTTTCGCGGGGACGACAGCAGAGTGCGCGGCTGCCGTCAGTTTCTGTATTGCACCAAAAACATTCGCAATGAATCATGCGGGCTCTCGACGTCGGTGATGACCCAGCCATCAGGTCCGTTCACCACAATGAAGTTCAGCGTAACTGCGCGCTTGTTGTTATCGAAAACGACGGCGACATAGGTCTTGTCGTATTGCTTGCGGAGGATGGCCGTCGAAATGGCGCCGAGTCTCCAGGACGTACTCTGGACGAAGAAATCATAAGGAGATCGCTTCGATGCGGCCCAGTCGTTTTGCAGCGCTGGATCGAAGAAGCGGCGTGCCGTATCGAAATCGCGCGGCAGTCCGCTGGAGAGACCGGGCGATCCCTGCCCGTAATACGCATAGACGTTTCTGACCAGCGATTCCGGCGAGCGGAACCCGGCCTCCGATCTCGTTACGCTAAGACCAGCCAACGCGATCAGGATCGAGACGAGAAATCTTGCCATCGCGGGTTCACAAGAGATGTTTTAGAGATGCTTTATCCGCACCCGTTGTTATCATACGCTAAACCGCAAATATTCCGGTGAGAAAAAGTTAAAGCCACATGCGCGAACTGTTTGACCAAGTTGCCGGCCAGTCGCCGCTCGATCCGGAGGAAGCGGTCCGCCGCACCATGCGCAAACCGCAACGCAAGCGCTTTTACGCCCGCGCCGGCATTGCCGAAACATCGGACGGATTTGCGGTCACGCTCGACGACAAGCCGGTTCGTACTCCGTCGCGCCATACGCTGATCGCGCCGACACGCGAGATTGCCGAGGCCATCGCCGCGGAATGGGATGCGCAAAAGGAGATCATCGATCCGACCACCATGCCGCTGACGCGGCTGGCGAACACCGTGATCGATGCCGTCGCAAGCAGCGTCGAGGCCGTCGCCGACGACATCGCAAAATACTTTCACTCCGACCTGCTGTTTTACCGCGCCGGTCATCCTGAAGCGCTGGCGGCAAACGAGGCCGCGCATTGGGACCCCGTATTGTTCTGGGCCGCTGATGCGCTTGGCGCGCATTTCATTCTTGCCGAAGGTGTTGTGCATGTGCGTCAGCCGGCGCAGGCCATCGCCGCGGCGCGCGCCGCGTTGCCGGCCGATCCCTGGTCGATCGCCGCACTTCACATGGTGACGACGCTGACCGGCTCCGCGCTGCTGGCGCTGGCGCTGATGCGCGGCGTGCTCGATGAGGACCAGGTCTGGGCGGCCGCCCATGTCGATGAGGACTGGAATATCGAGCAGTGGGGCGTTGACGAGGAAGTTGCGGCGCGACGCCTGGCGCGGTTCCTCGATTTCAGGGCGGCGGCAAGCGTACTGACGCGCTCGAATCCCGGCGCAGTTAACAAAGGGTTTACGACGCTTCGGTAGCGTGCGGCTGAACGAGGCCATAGCATGCCGATTTCCATCAATCCGATCTTTCCGGTGATCGCCGCCCAGGGCGCTGCGCCCGATGTCGTGCTGCAGCCGGGAACGGTGATCGACGCGCAGGTGCTGAAAATTCTTGCCAACGATCTGGTGCGGATTGCGATCGCAAATCTGTCGATCGAGGTGCTTTCGGAAATCCCGCTCCAGGTCGGCCAGAACCTGCAACTGGCGGTGTCGCAGACGCCGCAGGGCATCAAGCTTGCATTGGTCGGGCAGGGCTCACCCGCGCAGGGCAATGAAGGCATATCGGTGTCGCCGGGCAACAGCGCTGCACTCCTCGATGCCGCCTCGCCGGACACCGTCACCCTCGCGCCCGATGTAACCGTCGCCAGTGCCGCGGCAAGGCCAGCGGCAGGCGTGACGCCGCCGAAAAGCCCGCTGACTCCGCTGGAGGCGCTTGCGGTATCCGCGGCGGCGCAGACCGCGGCGCCACGGCAGGGAAGCCTCGCACCGTTGTTTGCAGATCTCGGCGCAGTTGCAGTTTCGGATGCGTTTCCGCCCAAACTGCAACAGGCCGTCGTGCAGTTGTTGGCGCTGCGACCTAACCTCGATCAAAATCTTTCGGGCAGCGATGTGAAGGCGGCGTTTGAAAATTCCGGCCTTTTTCTGGAATCCTCTCTCGCATCGGGATCTGCGGCGCCATCTCCATCGTCATCGGTTGGCGTGCCCGATCTGAAGGCGGCGCTGATCGTGCTCCGGCAAACGCTGCTGTCGCTCGGCGCCGCGGCCGTCCCCGAAAGCGTATCCGCGCCGGTGCCGACGCCGGCTTCTCAGCCGCAAGCCTCGCTTGCCGGGCGAACATCTCCCGGCACAATAAACGCCGCGCCCGAGCCGCAGATCGCCTCGTCGCCAACGTCTGCACCATCGGTAGTTCCCGAGATCGATGTGGAGGAAGTCTTCCTGCCGCAAGCGCGATTGCCGGTCGCCGACGACTTTATAGAATCGACCGGGACCAGCCGCACGTTTACCGCGGCAACACCGCCGCTAAATGCGTATGTCGGACCAGGCGCAGCGACGGTGGGCGCGATACTGAACCTGCTGCAGGAGGCGTTACAGGCTATCCCGCAAAAAGCTGGCAACACAGCAAAGCAGGCACTCAACGAAGAGGTTTCGTTCGATTCGCTGTCGCCGCCGAACAGGCCGCAACACGCGCCGTTCGGTGACGATGTGGTAGTTGCACGAACCACAACGCCGCCGCCGCCATTTCGCGGCGCTTTGCCGTCGGCGCAGCCTGTCGTGCCGTCCTCACTTGCACCCGATCAGCCGCTGACAGCAACAATGCACCATCTGCTCGACGACACCGACGCCGCGATTGCACGCCAGACCTTGCTGCAGATCGCATCGCTGCCGGACCGTGCCGACATTGCGGGTCCGCGCAGCGATCCGGCCGCGCCGCGATGGAATTTCGAGATACCATTCGCGACGCCGCTCGGAACGGCCATCGCGCAATTCGAGATTTCGCGCGATGGTGGCGCAAGCGCGGTCGGTACGGCGAAGCGGGTGTGGCGGGCGCGGTTCTCGCTCGATGTCGAACCTGCCGGTCCGGTTCATGCCCTGATATCGTTGTCGGGCGACAAGACCTCGGTGCGGATGTGGGCGGAGCGGCCGGCGACCGCGATCCAGCTGCGCGACGGTGTGGCGCAGCTGAGCCAGGCCTTGAGCCGCGCCGAACTTCAGCCCGGCGACATCGTGATCCGGCAGGGCGCGCCGACGCAATCGGCGCCGGCGCCGGCCGGACATTTTCTGGATCGCGCGCTATGAGCGTCGAGACAAAGAGCCAGCTTGCGGTAGCGCTTCATTACGACAAGACAGGCGCGCCGCGCGTCGTCGCCAAGGGCAGGGGCACGATCGGCGAGAAGATCATCGAGGTCGCCAAGGCCCATGATATTCCGATCGAGGAGAACAAAGTGCTGGCCGGCGCGCTTTCCAATGTCGAACTCGGCGATGAAATTCCGGCCGAGCTTTATAAAGCCGTGGCTGAGGTACTGATTTTCGTCCTGCGCTTGTCGGGGCGAATTCGCTAGAATTTGTCCCAACCATCACCACGATGCCGCATGCATCGTCGCGCCGTTCTCGATTAAACTCGGTGCTGCCTTGATCAATCGCCGCCACATTCTCAGTTTTTTCGCCACCGCTGCAATCGCGCCGTCACGCGTTTTCGCCAACGTCGCTCCCCAGCGCAGCGAAATCCGCGACAGCCTGGCGAAGCGGTTCGTCGATGAAGGGACGGTCGGCACCTTCGTCGGTTATAAGATCGAAGATTATCTGATTATCGCCAGCGACAAGGATCGCTCGGGGCAAGCGTTCCTCCCCGCTTCGACGTTCAAGATTCCGAATTCGCTGATTGCGCTGGAAACCGGTGTGGTTGGCGATCCCGACAAGGACGTGTTCAAATGGGACGGCGTCAAGCGCAGCATCGAGGCGTGGAACCAGGACCACACAATGCGCTCGGCGATCACGGCTTCCGCGGTGCCGGTGTATCAGGAAATTGCCCGCCGCATCGGGGCGGAACGCATGCAGAAATACGTCGACCTGTTCGAGTACGGCAACCGCAATATCGGCGGCGGCATCGATCAGTTCTGGCTCACCGGCGATTTGCGTATCGATCCGGTGCAGCAGATCGATTTTGTCGATCGTCTCAGGCGCGGCGTATTGCCGATCTCGAAACGCAGCCAGGATCTGGTCCGCGACATCCTGCCGGTGACCAAGGCGGGTGAAGCTACGATCCGGGCCAAAACCGGACTTCTCGGCGCTGAAATCGGCAAGCCGTCGCTTGGCTGGCTGGTGGGATGGGCCGAGAAGGGCAATGCGCAGACGGTGTTTGCGCTCAATCTCGATATTCGCGAACCGCGCCATAGCGCCGATCGCATGAAGCTGGCGCAGCAGTGCCTGACCGATATCGGCGCGATTTGATCCGGCACACTTAAGCGCATCATTCGGCTGGCGCGGATCGCGCGGCTGGATTAGCATTCCGTGCATATAAAAAACGCACGGAGGAAATCCCATGAAATCAGCTTCGCTTTGGATGTCGTCGCTCGCGCTGGCCGCGGCCGGCGGATGGTTCGCGGCAACGATGTTTGCGCCGCCCGCGACCGGCAAGGAGCCGCGCTTTCCACAGCTCACCATGGATCAACTCAACGAGGCGCAGAAGCCGCTCGGCGAACAGATCATGAAAGTTTCCAGCGTCGGCCTTGGCGGACCTTATAACCCGATGATCCGCAGCCCGGTGCTGGGCCAGCGGCTGTACGACCTGTTTTATTATCTGCGTTGGGAAACTTCGGTCCCGACCAAGCTCAATGAATTCGCGATCCTGATCATCGGGCGGCAATGGCGCTCGCAGGTCGAATGGTACGCGCATGCGCCGCTGGCGGCGAAGGCCGGGCTGTCGCCGGAGATCATCGCCGAGCTGAAAGCCAGCAAGCGGCCATCGAACATGGCCGAGGACGAGGCCCTCGTGTACGATTTCGTCACCGAGCTCACGACCACGCAAAAAGTTTCGGACGAGACCTATGCGCGCGCGAAGAAGGTTTTCAACGACCAGCAGATCGTGGATTTGACGGCGGTGGCGGGTAACTACGTCATGGTGGCGATGCTGCTGGCAATGGCGGAAGAAACCACGCCGCCCGGCAAGGAGCCGCCGTTTAAGGTCGGCGAGAAGTAGGCCGGTACCTCGCGAGGAAATACCATGGGACTGCTGGTGATGATCCTCGGGCTCGCGCTGTTTCTCGGCGTGCACACGCTGACGACGCAGCGCGAGTTGCGCGCACAGGTCATCGCGACTTCAGGCGAGGGCGGCTACAAGATCGGCTACTCGCTGGTGTCGGCCGCGGGCCTCGCGCTGATCATCTGGGGTTTTGCGCATTATCGCGCCACCGGATGGATCGACGTCTGGACCCCCCCGGTTGCGTTCAAGCACATCGCGGTGGGGCTGATGTTGCCCGCGGTGATCCTCGTGGTGGCGTCCTACATCCGCGGCCGCATCTATACCACGCTGAAACATCCGATGCTGACAGGCGTCAAACTATGGGCCGCTGCACATCTGCTCGCCAACGGCGATCTCGGCTCGATCATCCTGTTCGGCTCGTTCCTGGCATGGGCGGTGTTCGACCGCATTTCGCTGAAGCGCCGCCCCGACGCGGGCGCGCCGCCGATCCCGGTCGGCGGCCCGGCCAACGACCTGATCGCCGTTGCGGTGGGTCTCATCGCCTATCTCGCGCTGGGCTTCGCATTCCATCCGGTCGTGATCGGCGTTCCGGTCTTTGGGGCTTGACCGAAGCGATGGACTGGTCGCGAGTTTCAATTCCTCCCATACAACGCGAGGCGCGCTTTGGTGACCGCGTCGTTCCGGCGTTTTGTGAACGGCCGCGGAGTATTTGGGCGATGGTCGCCGATGCTGTTGCCAGGAATCCGGATGGCGAGGCGTTGATTTGCGGCGATCGGCGAATGACGTGGCGCGAGGTCGCGCAACAATCTGCGCGGATCGCGGCCGGTATGCAGAAGTCGGGCTTGCAGACCGGCGACCGCGTTGCGCTGCTGCTTGGCAACCGCGTCGAATTCGTGCTTGCGATGCTTGGCGCGGCACATCTCGGTCTCGTTACGGTTCTGCTCAGCACCCGGCAGCAGAAGCCGGAAATTGCGTACATTCTGAATAATTGCGGCGCGAAACTGCTGCTCCATGAAGCCGCCCTTGCCGAGCGCCTGCCCGGCGCGGACGATGTTCCCGGTGTCATCCATCGCATCGCCGTGGATGACGGCGATGGCGTATCGCAATTTTCCGCTCTAATGAGCAGCGAGTTTTTGCCGGCGCCCGCGGACGTCGGCGAAGAGGATACGGCCATGATCCTCTACACCTCTGGCACAACCGGCCGGCCGAAAGGCGCGATGCTTGCTCACTGCAACATCGTACATTCGACGATGGTTTACGAGGTCTGCATGGAGCTGACGCCGGCCGACCGCTCGATTGCCGCGGTTCCGCTGGCGCATGTGACAGGCGTGATCGCGAACATCATGAGCATGGTGCGCTGCGCCGGCGCGTTGGTCATTGTTGCCGAATTCAAGGCTGCCGAATACTTGAAGGTCGCCGCGCGCGAACGCGTGACGCAAACCGTCATGGTGCCGGCGATGTACAATCTCTGCCTGCTGCAGGCCGATTTCGATTCCCATGATCTCTCTGCGTGGCGGATCGGTGGATTCGGCGGCGCGCCGATGCCGGCGGCGACCATCGAAAGGCTGGCTGGCAAAATTCCCGGATTGAAGCTGATCAACGCCTATGGCTCGACCGAGACTACTTCTCCCTCGACCATCATGCCGCCGGAGTTGACCGCGGAACATATCGACAGCGTCGGGCTGCCGTGCCCCGGCGCTGATATCATCGTGGTAGGGCCTGATGGTCATGAACTGCCGCGGGGTGAGATCGGTGAGATCTGGATTCACGGTGGTTCGGTCATCAAAGGTTACTGGAACGATCCGAAGGCAACGACCGAAAACTTCACCGGCGGTTATTGGCATTCGGGCGATCTCGGTTCGATCGATGCGCAGAATTTCGTGCGCGTGTTCGATCGTCAAAAGGACATGATCAACCGGGGTGGACTGAAGATTTATTCAGCCGAAGTCGAATCGGTGCTTGCCGCGCATCCCGACGTGGTCGAGAGCGCGATCATCGCAAAACCATGCCCAGTCCTGGGTGAACGTGTGCACGCGGTAATCGTGATCCGCGATCGCAAGGTTAAAGGCGACACCTTGCGCGCCTGGTGCGCCGAACGGTTGTCGGATTACAAGGTACCGGAAACTGTGTCGCTCAGCCTTGAACCGCTGCCGCGTAATGCCAACGGTAAGGTGATGAAAAAGAGGCTGCGGGAAGAACTGAATGGAGGGTATGAAGACAGGCCGGCCTCGCTCCCCGATCAGCGTTAACGCTCCGGCCGGGCTCGCTTTGCCTTGCCGTCGCCATATCGTTAAGCTATCGCCGCCGCCATAACGGGATTGAGCACGCCAAGGGTTCAAGCGGTCCGGCGCGGACAATCGGGGACGGGATAGCCTTAAGTGTCTGAATTATTTGATGAAGTCGACGAGGAAGTGCGTCGCGATCAGCTCAAAAAGCTGTGGGACAAGTATTCGCTTCTTATCATTGCGGGCGCGATTCTGATCATCGCCGCGGTCGGCGGCTGGCGCGGCTACCAGTATATCGAGGCCAAAAAGGCTGCCGAGGCCGGCGCCGCCTTCGACGCCGCGGCGGAGCTTTCCGAGCAGAACAAGCACGCCGAGGCCGAAGCCGCCTTCAACAAGCTCGCCGCTACCGCGCCGTACGGCTACCGCATGCTGTCGCGGCTGCGCGCCGCGGCTGAAGCGGCGACCCGCGATCCGCAGGCGGCGGCCAAACTGTACGACGACATATCGGCCGATCGCAGCATCGCCGCAACCGAACAGGATCTGGCGCGAATCCGTGCGGCCGGCCTGCTGCTCGACACCACGAGCTATAACAACATGCTGCAGCGCCTTGAGCCGGCCGCCGCGCCGGGCGCGACCTATCGTCATACCGCGCGCGAATTGCTTGCGCTGTCGGCCTGGCGCGCCAACGATGCTGCGGCGACGCGGCAATGGCTCGACATGATCGCCAATGACGGCGAGACGCCGGCCAGCCTGCGTTCGCGCGCCGAAGCGCTGCAGGCGTTGCTGCCGCCGGTCGCCAAAAGCTGAGTACGAGAGCTGAAAAGAGTTGAGTGAGAAATCGTCCATGCGTTCGCAACGTCTCATTGCCGCTGCTGTCGTCGTCGCGCTGTCGGGCGCGCTGGCCGGCTGCAGCTCGAGCATAGGAAACTGGGACCCGACCGACCTGATGGATTTTCTCGATACAAAGAAGAAATTGCCCGGCGAGCGAAAGCCGGTTTTCCCGGATGGCGTGCCCGGCCTTGAGCAGGGCGTGCCGAAGGAGCTTTACAAGGGCGCGGGCCGGCCGCAGGACGCGCCGGGCATGGCCAATGTTCAACCCGTCGAACAGCCGAAGCCGCAGAAGTCCGCGAAAAAGGGCAAGCAGCCTGTCGGCGCCGCGCCGGCGCAGAATGCCGCGCAGGCACCCGCGCCCGATGGCGAGGCAGCACCCGAGGAAGAAGGCTCTACCGCCGCGGCGCCGCCGGCTCCCAAGCCCAAGAAGATCGTGCGCCGGCGCACTACCGCGCCGCCGCCCGATGCGCCACAGACTGCGCAGTCCGCACAACCCGCAGCCCAGCCGCAACAGGCTGCCTCGCCATTCCCCGCGCCGGTGCCCGCAGGAACATTCCAGCGCTGATTCAGCTCCTGTTGCATTGACACGCGCTTCGTAAAGGGCGCACGGATCGTCCATGTCCTTCACCATCGCCATCATCGGCCGGCCCAATGTCGGCAAGTCGACGCTGTTCAATCGGCTGGTCGGGCAGAAGCTCGCGCTGGTTGATGACGAGCCCGGCGTCACGCGCGACCGCCGCGAAGGGCAGGCGCGTCTCGGCGACCTCGAGTTCACCATCATCGATACCGCGGGCCTCGACGAAGGCGCCAAGGGCTCGCTGACCGCGCGGATGCAGGAGCAGACCGAAGCCGCGATCGCGCTAGCCGACGCGCTGATGTTCGTGATCGATGCCCGCGCCGGCCTCACGCCAAACGATCGCTCGTTCGCCGATTTCGCGCGCCGCGCCAACAAGCCGGTGGTGCTGGTCGCCAACAAGAGCGAAGGCAAACACGGCGAGGCCGGAGCGATGGAATCTTATGCGCTGGGCCTGGGCGAGCCGATCCAGATTTCCGCCGAACACGGCGAGGGCCTCAGCGATCTCTACGATTCGTTGCGTGTGTTGATGCCGGACCCGGTCGAGGAGCCGGAAGAGTATGACGATGATGACGTCATCGGTCTGGATGAAGATTTGTCGAAGCGGCCGATCCGGGTCGCGATCGTCGGCAGGCCAAATGCCGGCAAGTCTACGCTGATCAATCATCTGCTCGGCGAAGAGCGGCTGCTGACCTCAGCCGAGGCCGGCACCACCAGGGATTCCATTTCCGTCGAGATCACTTGGCAGGGCCGCGACTTCCGCGTGTTCGATACCGCGGGCCTGCGACGGCGCTCGCGGATCGAAGCGAAGCTCGAAAAACTCTCGGTGGCCGATGCGCTGCGCGCGGTCCGTTTCGCCGAGGTCGTGGTGCTGATGATGGATGCGCAGAACAAGTTCGAGGAACAGGATCTGCGCATCGCCGATTTGATCGAGCGCGAGGGCCGCGCGCTGGTGATCGCGGTCAACAAATGGGATCTGATGGGGCGGCAATCCAGCCTGATCGCGGCGCTCCGCACCGATGCCGATCATCTGCTGCCGCAGGTCAAGGGCATGCCGATCGTCGCGGTGTCCGGCTTAATGGGCGAGGGCATCGACCGCCTGATGACCGCGATCGAAGAGGCCTATGCGGTATGGAACCGGCGCGTGCCGACGGCGGCGCTCAATCGCTGGTTCGAGCAGGCCGTCGATGCCAATCCGCCGCCGGCGGTTTCGGGCCGCCGGCTCAAGCTGAATTACGTGACGCAGACCAAGGCGCGGCCGCCGAGCTTTGTGGTGTTCTGCTCGCGCGCCGATGCGGTGCCGGAATCGTACTTGCGCTATCTCGTCAACAGCCTGCGCGGCTTCTTCGATCTGCCGGGCACGCCGGTACGGATCACCTTGCGCGAAAAGGCCAACCCGTTCGCCCACAAGCGCAAGCGGCCGTCATGAGCGACGAGCCGGCGCGCGCGATCGAAACGCCGGTCATCAATCCACCGCGTCCCGGCGCGGTGGTGTTCATCTTCATCACCATCCTGCTCGACATGTTCGCGCTCGGCCTGATCCTGCCGGTGCTGCCGAAACTGGTGGAAAGTTTCGTCGATAACGACACCGCAAGTGCGGCACGGATCTTCGGCCTGTTCGGCACCGCATGGGCGCTGATGCAGTTTTTCTTCTCGCCCGTTCTCGGCGGCTTGTCGGATCGGTTTGGCCGTCGTCCCGTGGTGCTGCTGTCGAATCTGGGTCTGGCGCTCGATTATGTGCTGATGGCGCTGGCGCCCTCGTTGATCTGGCTGTTCGTCGGCCGGGTTATCTCCGGCATCACCTCGGCGAGTATTTCGACGGCATTCGCTTACATCGCGGATGTCACGCCGCCGGAGCGTCGCGCCGCGGTGTTCGGCAAGGTCGGCGTCGCCTTCGGCGCAGGATTCATTCTCGGGCCCGCACTCGGCGGCCTGCTCGGCGGCCTGGATCCGCGGCTGCCGTTCTGGGTTGCCGCGGGTTTGAGCTTTGCCAATACGCTGTACGGCCTGCTGATCCTCCCCGAGTCGCTGCCGAAGGAACGCCGCTCGCCGTTTCGCTGGCGCAGCGCCAACCCGGTGGGCGCTCTGAAGCTGCTGCGATCGAATCAAGTTCTTGCGGGCCTGTCGGTGGTGACCTTCATCGGACAGACAGCGCATGTGGTTCTGCCCTCTACGTTTGTGCTTTACGCGACCTACCGCTACGGCTGGGACGAAAAGACCGTTGGCCTTACGCTTGCCATGGTCGGCATTTGCGCGATGGCGGTGCAGGGCGCTGCGATCGGACCGATCGTCAAGCGCTTCGGCGAGCGCAAAGCGTTGCTGCTCGGGCTTTCCTGCGGCGCGGCCGGCTTTTTTATTTTCGGCGCGGCGCCGACCGGGCCTCTGTTCTGGATCGGCATTCCCGTGATGGCGTTATGGGGCATCGCAGGCGCCGCCACCCAAGGGCTGACGACGCAGCTTGTCGCGCCGGATCAGCAGGGCCAGCTGCAAGGTGCGACCACCAGCGTACAGAGCGTGTCCGAGCTGGTTGGTCCGTTTCTGTTTACGCTGACTTTTGCGTATTTCATCGGCGCTAATACGCCGGTGAAAATGCCGGGCGCGCCGTTCCTGCTGGCGTCGGCCTTATTGCTGCTGGCATTGCTGATCGCGGCGCGGGTGCTGTCGCAAATGAAACCGGGCGAGGTCCGGTCCTCCTGACTAATATCGGGCCGCCTTGGCGGGTGCCGCCGCCGGGTGTTCGATGCACGAACTGGTTCCTGCATTTTTTTCAACGATTGGCCGTGAACATCGTCGGTGGATTATCAATAAAAAGATGGTTACGGGGACAACGGGTGTTTCGGCTCGAGCAGGAGAAGTCCGATCTCACCTGCCTTTGACAACAGTACCAAGAAAAAGCCGATAATACCGGCGGTGCCGGTCGGGGTCTTTTGTTCGACCAAATTTAGGAAAGAAATAACCCCGTTATTAAACCACCTGAGTGTCAAAGTGGAGACAACTGCAAGAAGGCCGCCAACTGCCGCAAAAACAGAAAGAGCAGTTATGAAGCGCGAGATCAGCCATACGGTGGATCCCGCCACCAAGAACCTTTCAATAAGGATCGTGGCGCCGACGAGGCCTGCTGCAACCAGAAAGGCCGTAACCAGGCCCGGTACGAATATGTTGCCAACCCGGGCAGCCCATTCGCTGTTCGCTGACAGCCGCGCAATGAGACGCGTAAGGTTGTCTATTCTGATTGCTTCAACAGAAAGCAGAAAGACGCCGATCAATTCTATAAGTGATTTTGCGATTGTTAGAGATGTCATGGCAAAACTCCTGAGTAAAATTAAATCGCCTGTTCTAGGAACTGCAACGTCATAACCGAGACGGGCTAACCGTCAGATTCTTCCTAACGCTGCGGCTTGAACCACCTAGACCAGCAGGGCGCGGGTTGCACCATCAGATTTGAGTATCGCACCATATGTAAGAGTTCTAACCTTTGCAGCGAACGGCACTGTAGCGTGAGTGAAGTACTTTTCTCAATGCAGGTTGCGTCGTAGGCTTCGTATGCAGGAGAAAGATCGGGTCAAGGATGTGATTTGCCGTGACGGCGTTCGCTGACATCTCGGATCTACGTTTCCGAATTGACGCGCGGTGTTCAGGGAAATTAACGGCGTATTGGTCGATCGCAGGTTAATTTCAGCGCTCGGCCGCACCACTGAGCGATCGATGCGCGAGCTGGCGCTTGTATTTTTCCAGCAGTTCGGCCGCGAACTCCGTGACTTCCCGGCGTACCGCGTCTGCCTCTTTGTCTGAGATCGGACGCTTCAAGGTAAACGCGCGCATGACGCGATCGACGACGGCTTGCATGAGAGCTCCAGGTTCTAACCGAAACTCTCACGGATGCGGAAAGTTCCCGCCGCTGGTCGGGCGGCGGAAGCAGTCGGTTCAAGCTATTCGAACAGATCATTCTTTCGTCATGGCTCGTTCCCGCCATCCACGTCTTCTCTCGCATCGACGTGGAAAAGACGTGGATGCCCGGCACAAGGCCGGGCATGACGATAATGCAGCGCTGCGACTATTACTTCTTAAGCAGCGGACAGTCGCTGCCTTCAAGCGGCTTGGCGGCGTCCTCGGGTGAGATCGTCGCGATCAGCTTGTAATAATCCCACGGATATTTGGATTCCTCGGGCTTCTTGACCTCGAACAGGTAGGCCGGGATGAGCCTGCGGCCATCGGCGCGGAGCGGACCCTTGCCGAACAGCGCGTCATCGGTCGGAAGCTCCTTCATTTTCGCAACCACTTTTGCGCCGTCATGCGGATTGCCGCCAAGCGCCTCCATTGCCTTCAGGTAATGCAGCACCATAGCGTAGTTGCCGGCCACCGTCATCGACGGCATCATCCCTTTGGGCGACTCCTTGGCGAAGCGTTTCGACCATTCCCGGGTCTTGTCATTCATGTCCCAATAAAAGGACTCGGTGAACGACAGGCCTTGCGCGGTCTTCAAACCGAGCGAATGGACGTCGGTGATAAACAGCAGCAGCGCCGCGAGTTTCTGTCCACCGGATACGATGCCGAATTCGGAAGCCTGCTTGATCGAGTTGGTGGTGTCACCGCCGGCGTTGGCAAGGCCGACGACCTTTGCCTTCGAGGCCTGCGCCTGCAACAGGAAGGACGAAAAATCCGACGTATTGATCGGATGCTTCACGCCACCCAGCACCTTGCCGCCGTTGGCGGTGACAACCGCGGTGGTATCGCGTTCCAGAGCGTGCCCGAACGCGTAATCTGCGGTAAGGAAGAACCAGGTGTCGCCGCCGGCCTTGGTCAGCGCCTTGCCGGTGCCATTGGCGAGCATATAGGTGTCGTAGGTGAACGAGATCGTGTTGGGCGTGCAGGCCTTGCCGGTCAGGTCGGCGGTCGCCGCACCGGAGTTCAGCAGTACTGCATTTTTCTCGCGAACGAGATTGCTGACCGCGAGTGCGACGCCGGAGTTCGGCGTGTCGGCGATGGCGTCGACCTTCTCGGCATCGATCCACTGCCGCGCGATATTGACGCCGACGTCGGGCTTGTTCTGATGGTCGCCGCTCAGCACGTCGATCTTCCAGCCCTTGGCAAGAAGACCGGAGTCCTGCACCGCCATCTTGATCGCGGCCACCGAATTCGGCCCGCCGATGTCGGCGTAAAGGCTCGACATGTCGTTCAACACGCCGATCTTGACGTTCTTGTCCTGGGCAAGTGCGGGCGTCGCTAATCCGAGGCCGGCAAGCGCTAAAGCCACGGCGGTGCGCCGCGCGATTGATGTCTTCATATATTTCCCCTCTATGTTGGCGTCAGGGCGACCGTCTTCCGCGGCCTTACCTGCGCTCGGCTAAACAATTCCATTCGTCATCCTGTGGAGCCGCGCTCTTCTTGCGCGGCGTCTCGAAGGATGGGCCGCAGCACCCGTGTCCGCACCCTTCGAGGCTCGCCGAAGACGGCGAGCACCTCAGGATGACGGACCTATTTCAGCGCGTCCGATGTCAGCTTGAATTTCTGGATGCGCTTTCCGGTATCGACCTCGGCGGTATAGACGTTGCCCTTCTGGTCGACGGCCATGGCGTGAATCCAGTGGAATTGGCCGGCGTTGCGGCCGTTGTGGCCGAAGGTCCCGACCACGCTGCCGTCGTCGCGCTTCAGCACGCGGATTTCGTTGTTCTCGCCGTCGGCGCTGAGCAGATAGGTCTGCTTCGGATCGGGCCAGATCGCGACGTCCCATACCGCGCCGTTGCCCAGCGTGTTCTTTTCGTAGAACCACTCCTTCACGAAGGTGCCGTCCTTCTTGAACACCTGGATGCGATTGTTGATGCGGTCGCAGACGTAAACGAAACCGTCGTTGGTAACCTTGACGCAATGCACGGGATTGCCGAACTGCTGCGACACCGGCGCTTTCGGATCGTAGGCCGCCTGCTTGTCGTCATTCGGCTTGTTGCCGTAGGCGCCCCAGTGCCGCTTGTAGGCGCCGGTGGTCGCGTCGAATACGATAACGCGGCGGTTGCCGTAGCCGTCGGCGACATAGAGTTCGTTGGCGGCGTTATCGACGGTGATCTCGGCGGGCTTGCCCAGTTGCGTGGTATCGTTGCTGCCCTTGGTCGGCGCGATCTTGCCGATCTGCATGATGAACTTGCCGTCGCCAGTGAATTTCATGGCGACGTTATCGTTGTCGGCATTGCCGGTCAGCCAGACATTACCCTTGTCGTCGACCTCGATGCCGTGTTCGCGGCCGACCCACTCATAACCCTCGCCGGGACCGCCCCACGAGCGCAGCAGATTGCCGTCGGCATCGAATTCCAGCACCGGGGGCGCGGAGACGCAACATTTCGAACGCGGTGGCGTCAGTGCTGCGCCTTTCTCGTCGTCGGTGAGCGAACGCGGCCGGTGGATGACCCAGATATGCCCCTGTGAATCGGCGGTGATGCCGCCGACCTGGCCGATGATCCAATTGTTCGGCAGCGGTTTTGGCCAGGACGCATCGACCGCGAAGGCGGGAACGTCGCCCGCGCGCGCGGGATGCGGCAACGCCGCCGTGCCGATCAGCGCGGCGGCCGCGATGATGACGGAAACGGTTCTGATCATGGTATCCTCCCGAAATATTCACTGCGGATTTTTTCCGCTTGGCAGGGAGTGAATAGCGCTGAGGTGCGGGAGTCAATCGACGACCCGTTAGGCCGGCGGGCGAAAACTCCTCAACGTCCGGCTCGGATAGTCGTAAAACTTGCCGGTCTCGGTCCAGCCGGGCGTGCACATCGGCACGATCAGTTCCGCGGCCTGTTCCGGAGTGTCCAATGTCAGCGGGTCTTCGCCGGGAAACACGGTAGCGCGCATCCGGGTGCGGATCGGGCCTGGATTGAACAGGTTGACCCGGATCGGCGTCGACGCAGTCTCATTGGCCCAGGCGCGCGCCAGTGTTTCCAGTGCTGCCTTCGACGCCGCGTAGGGGCCGAGGTAGGCCGAGGCCTTGTTGGCGGCGCCCGAGGTGATGAACACCGCGCGGCCGGCGTCGGATTGTTTGAGCAGCGGCTCCATGCAGCGGATCAGCTGAAAATTCGCGGTGACGTTAATCGCCATCACGTCGTTCCATGGTTTCAACTCGATATGGCCTAATGGCGATGAGGGACCTGCGACACCGGCGTTGCCGACCAGGATATCGAGCTTGCCGTGACGCTCGTGCAACGCCGCACCGAGACGCGCGATGCCGTCGAAGTCGGTGAGGTTGAGCGGCACCAGCGTGGCGCTGCCGCCATCGTTGCGAATCTCGTCGTCGAGTTCTTCGAGGCCGGCTTGCGTTCGCGCCACCGCAATCACATGCGCGCCGGCTTTGGCCAGCGCGCGGGCGGTAGCATAGCCGATGCCGCGCGACGCGCCGGTGACGAGGGCGATGCGGGAAGCGAGGGGAAGGGTCGTCAAAGTAATTCTCCGTAGTCGTCCCCGCGAAAGCGGGGACCCATACGCCGTGCAGGTTATGATGCGGGAAGGCGCTCGTGTCTAACTTTGTTCAAACGACGAACGCCGGTGGTTATGGGTCCCCGCCTTCGCGGGGGCGACCAGCTAGCTTGCTTCCGCCAGCAACGACAATTGCCGCGGTTGCGGCTCGACCTGGGTCTGGTCGGTGAGGTGCGTGGGATACGCCCCGGTGAAACAATGATCCGAGAATTTCGGATTGGCGGGATCGCGGCCGGGTTCGCCCATGGCGCGGTACATGCCGTCGATCGACAGGAACGCCAGCGAATCCGCGCCGATGATGTCGCGCATCTGCTCGACGCTGTGGGTCGCAGCCAACAACCCGCCGTGGTCGGGTAGGTCGATACCGTAATAGTCGGGGTGAATAATCGGCGGCGAGGCGAGGCGGAAGTGGACTTCGCGGGCGCCGGCGTCGCGCATCATGCGCACGATCTTCTTCGAGGTGGTGCCACGCACCAATGAATCGTCGATCAGGATGATGCGCTTGCCTTCGATCGCGGCGCGGTTGGCCGAATGCTTCATGCGCACGCCGAGTTCGCGCACGCTCTGGGTCGGCTGAATGAAGGTGCGGCCGACATAATGGTTTCGGATGATGCCGAGTTCGAACGGCACGCCGGAATGCTGGCTGTAGCCGACCGCGGCGGGCACGCCGGAGTCCGGCACCGGCACCACGACGTCGACCTCGACATGGCTTTCGCGCGCGAGCTGCGCGCCGAAGGCCTTGCGCACTTCGTAGACCGATCGGCCGCCGACGATGGAATCCGGCCGCGAGAAATAGATGTATTCGAAGATGCACGGACGCGGCGGTTTCGGCGGAAACGGCTTGTGGCTCTGCGCGCCACGCTCGTCGAACACGATGACTTCGCCGGGCTCGATGTCGCGCACATATTTCGCGCCGATGATGTCGAGCGCGCAGGTTTCCGACGCGAGAATCGGAGCGCCGTCGAGGTCGCCCAGCACCAGCGGGCGAATCCCTAAGGGATCGCGCGCGCCGATCAGCTTCTTGTTGGTCAGCGACACCAGCGCCCAGGCGCCTTCGATCGCGCGCAGCGCCTCGATGAAGCGGTCGATGAAGCGGTTGCGCTTCGACTGCGCGACCAGATGTAGGATCACCTCGGTATCGGTGGTGGATTGCATCATGGCGCCGTTGCGCACCAGGTCGCGGCGCAAGGTCAGCCCGTTGGTGAGGTTGCCATTATGGCCGACCGCAAAACCGCCGGCGTTGAGTTCGGCGAACAGCGGCTGCACGTTGCGCAGGATGGTTCCGCCTGTCGTGGAGTAGCGGGTATGGCCGACGGCGGCGTTGCCGGGCAGGCGTTCGATCACCTCGCGGCGGGAGAAGGTATCGCCGACCAGGCCGAGCCGGCGTTCGGAATGAAACCGCGCGCCGTCGAAGGAGACGATGCCGGCGGCTTCCTGGCCGCGATGCTGGAGGGCGTGCAGGCCGAGAGCGGTGATGGCGGCGGCGTCGGGATGGCCGAAGATGCCGAATACGCCGCATTCCTCGCGTAGTGTGTCGCCGTCTAGGTCGTCATCTTGCAGGTGTGGCGCTGGGAGGTTGAGGTCCAGATGCAGTTGTCCGGCGTCATCGCAAGGGCTCTGTATCTCGTCCATCGCGCCTCTCTTTTGGCCGGGAGTTAACGTCCCGCCGGCTTGCCATCGATCAGCTTTTTGAGCTGATCGCGGGCAGGTTTGGTGTAGCCATCACCGGCGCCCGGGGTAGCCGGCTCGGTGTCAGTGGTTTCTTCATCTGGCTTGTTCTTCTTGAATCTCTTCAAGATGGTGTTCTCGGGGTCATCCGGCAAGAGCGACATCAGCCAGTCGCCGGTTCCCTGCAGCACCACGCGGGATTTTGCCCCGTTAACCCAATCCGGCCGCTGCTTGTCCGGAACCAGCCAGCTGAAAAACAGGAAAGCGACCACCACAATCAGAAGTCCGCGGGCGAGGCCAAACAGGAACCCCAGGGTGCGATCCAGCGCGCCGATCCGGGAATCCAGGATCATGTCCGATATGCGCACGGTGACGATCGAGACCACGATCAGCGTGCCGATGAACACGCCGGCGATCACGACGACGCTGGCGACGGTATCGTTGTTGAAATAAGTCTTGGCGGTGGGCAGCAGTTTGGAGAACGCGTAGAGCGTCACCAGTGCCGCCGCACCCCACGCCGCGATCGACAGGATTTCCCGCATAAAGCCGCGGACCATCGCGAGCAGGCCGGAGATCAACATCACCCCGAGCAGGACAAGATCGAGTATCGTTATCGGCATCGGCTGGTCAGGTCCGCTCGTAGGTCCGTAAGGCGCGAATCGGCGTGTCGGTGCCGCTCCAAATGACGGGCAACCGGCACGTCCCGCAAGGCCGGAAATCGTGCCATCCCCGCCGCGCGGGTTGTATAGCGGCGGCGCGGGACAAGGTCACGCCGCTTTAGCCGTTCTCGCGGCGGAATCGCGCCGGTGTGGCATTTTTCTCTTGGCCAGCGCCTCTGGCGCTGCCGCGCGCGGCAATATCCGCGACCAGGCTGGTCAGGCTGCCGACGGTATTGAGGGACAGCCCGGCATCGCCGCCGGGATCGCCGCGGGCGGATTCCGGTAGCACCGCGCGGCCAAAGCCGAGTTTCGCCGCTTCCTTCAGCCGGGCCGAGGTCTGCGCCACCGGCCGCACCGCGCCGGACAGCGAAATCTCGCCGAAATAGACCGCATCGACTGGCAGCGGCGCGTTCGCGAGCGACGATACCAGCGCCGCGGCGGCGGCGAGATCGGCCGCGGGTTCCTGAATGCGCAGGCCGCCGGCGACATTGAGATAGACGTCGTGACCGGACAGTTTCACCCCGCAATGCGCCTCCAGCACCGCCAGCACCATCGACAGCCGGCTCGGATCCCAGCCCACCACCGCGCGGCGCGGGGTTCCGAGCGAGGTCGGCGCCACCAGCGCCTGCAATTCCACCAGCACCGGACGCGTGCCCTCGATGCCCGCGAATACCGCCGTGCCCGGGCTGCCGAGATCGCGCTCCGACAAAAACAGCTCGGACGGATTGGAGACTTCGCGAAGACCTAAGCCCGTCATCTCGAACACGCCGATCTCGTCGGTCGGACCGAACCGGTTCTTCACCGCGCGCAAAATGCGAAACTGCTGCGAGCCTTCGCCCTCGAACGACAGCACCGCATCCACCATGTGCTCGACCACGCGCGGACCCGCGATCTGGCCGTCCTTGGTGACATGGCCGACCAGGATGATCGCGGCGCCGGATTTTTTCGCGAACCGGATCAGCGCCTGCGCCGAAGCGCGGACCTGCGTCACCGTGCCCGGTGCGGATTCAACGGTATCGGTCCACATGGTCTGGATCGAATCGATGACAATGAGGCGCGGCACCGCGCCCTCGGACAGCGTCGAGACGATATCCTCGACCGAGGTCTCGGCGGCGAGCTGCACCGGCGCGTCGGCGAGCCCGAGCCGCTCGGCGCGCAACCGCACCTGCGCCACCGCTTCTTCGCCGGAGATGTAGACCGCGCGATGGCCGGATCGCGCGAGCAGGGAGGTTGCCTGCGTCAGCAGCGTGGATTTGCCGATGCCGGGATCGCCGCCGACCAAGAGCACCGAGCCGCGCACAAATCCACCGCCGGTGACGCGGTCGAGCTCGGCCATGCCCGAGGGCAGGCGAGGCGCCTCAAAGCTTTTGCCGGTCAGCGTTTCCAGCGCGAACAACCGGCCCTTGCGCCGGGAACGAATGCTCGCGGGCATCGTGGTCGCGCCCGACGTATCTTCCTCGGCCAGCGTGTTCCACTCGCCGCAGGCCTCGCACTTGCCGGCCCAGCGGTTATACGCCGCGCCGCAGTTCTGGCAGACAAAAGAGAGGACGGATTTGGCCATGGGAAAAGATTAAGTTGCATCCGAGTAGGAGACCAGAACATAACAAGAACATTGAGATTCGATTAACCGAGACCTGCCAGCTTAGTCAAGGCGAAAGGACTGCAAATGGCCGGAATTTCAAAGATCGAATGGACCGACTCTACTTTTAACCCGTGGGTAGGGTGCACCAAAATCGAGCGTGCCGGTGATAAACCTTCTGCTTGCGATTTTTGTTATGCCGAGAAGTGGGCAAAGCGAAGTGGTCAGGTTGCCTGGGGCAATCATCCGCGCCGACGGACTACCGCCACATACTGGAACGCACCCAAAGCTTGGAACGGGCGAGCCTCAGAATTCCAATCAAAGTTTGGACGACGACAACGGGTATTTTGCGCCTCTCTTGCTGACGTATTCGACAATCAGGTCGATCCTGCATGGCGCGCCGATCTTTTCAAACTCATTCACGAGTGCGATCAACTAGACTGGTTGCTGCTTACCAAGCGACCGCAGAATATCCGAAAGATGCTACCAACGGATTGGGACGCCGGTTACGCGAATGTTTGGTTGGGGACAACTGCTGAAGATGCGAACGCCTATCAGCAACGTGCGTCACATTTGCTTGCTTTACCAGCGGCGGTCCGCTTCATAAGTTACGAACCAGCGCTTGGTCCCTTGGGTCCCATTTCGATCTCAGGCCGGGTGCCGGATTGGATCATTATCGGCGGAGAAAGCGGGGTCAGAGCAGACCTCTTGCGCAGAACGCACCCTCAATGGGCGCGCGATGCCATCGCTGAGTGCCGCCGCGAGAAAGTTGCTCCGTTTCTCAAACAATGGGGCTCATACACGAACAATCCTTTGGTTGTTGAAGAGGGGTTCGCGGTTAAAGATGCAATGGAAAATGACCCGCCCAAAAACGGGAAGGGCGGTGGTAAATTGGACGGAAAATTTTGGCGGGAATTTCCACCATCACGCGTGGTAAATTCTAAGGTACGGTTTGGTAAAAATGCCCGTGAAGGGAGAGCACTACTGGCAGGATGAAAACGACCTATGGGTCGAAAATGTCGGGCCGTGGGCCAAAGAGAAGCTAAAAATTCTTACTGACTACGTTCAAATCGCTAGCGGCACCCGCAAGAAATATACGCACTGCGCGTTTGTGGATGTTTTCAGTGGCCCCGGGAAATCTAAAATCAGAGGAAAATCAGAACTCATCGATGGCAGCCCTGTTGCTGCGTACAAGCAGGCGCAAAAGAGCGGCCCATTCTCCAGTATTTATATTTCAGATGCGGATCAGCAGCTTTTAGACTCGGCCTCGTCGAGATTGCGTGATCTAGGCGCACCAGTGAGCCCGATCGAAGGGCCGGCAAGTAAAGCTCTTCCGTCCATTGTGCGCAGCCTCAGCCCATCCGGTCTACATTTGGCGTTGTTGGATCCCCATAATCTTGGAACGTTGTCGTTTGACCTCTTCGAAAGTCTCGCCAAATTGCAACGCATCGACGTGATCGTGCACGTTAGTCTTAGTGATCTTCAGCGGAATGTTGATCGTTATACGTCAGAAGCGCACGAACAGTTCGATAGATTCGCGCCCGGTTGGCGTGATCACGTCCGAACTGACGTAAATCAGGCGTCTCTGCGTGCAGCAATTCTTGAATATTGGACGGAGAAAGTGGTCGCCTTAGGTCTGCCGCGCGCGAAGTATTGTGAACTGATCCGCGGCACAAAGAACCAGCGGCTCTACTGGCTAATGTTTCTGGCCAAGCACCAGCTTCCGCATTCCTTTTGGAACAAAATCACATCTCTTGCCAAATCACCTCAGCTTGATCTTTAGCAGAATGCCCCTCCGAGTTTTCAGACGTGGAGGAGACGGAATTACGGTACCCTATGGTCCGATCTTCGATGGTGTTCGAAAGAACAGCGGTTTCAAGGATGTTAGAGGCCGGCCCGACTTGGCCGCTCAGATCGCCGAAGGCGGAGAATCAAAGGCGTTGGGCAATCTATTGGTTCGTGTTGCCAGAGAGGACGCATATTTCTCTCTTGGTTGCGATTTAGGAGATCACTCGGAGCCTGAATCTCCAGCTGCGCAAAGGCAGCTCGCTGGCGGTTATATTCAAGTGGCCGCCACCGAGTACAGTGAGGCAACGACGGACCAGTACGACGAGTTCGGCGAAGCCTTGGCGACGGAGTTACGCAAACGAGCCTCCTCTTTTCATTGGAGAATTGAGTTGGTCGGCACTTGGGTAAAATTTCGCCTCCCGGGCGAACCCACTGTGAAATCGCCAAGCATGTGGATTTGGTTTTTTGCAGCCGCGCGCACGAAGGAAAAGGCTGTAGCCTCAAGAGAGTCGTTGATCGATGCGATATCGGATGTGCTGCACATGTCAAAGACTGCTCGTACCTTGGCAATTAGACATCGATCGTAGAGAGCGGCTATGATTGCGCCGCGTTCCATAGCATGGAAAGCCCCGCCGCAATCATAATCCCGTCCATCACAAGCCGAAACACATTGGGATCAAGTTTGAGCACGAAGCGCTTGGCGATGAAGGCGCCGAACATCAGCGACGAGCCTGCAATCAGGCCTTTTAGCGCGATCTCCGGCGTTAGCGCGCCGAAGCGCTGGAAGGTCACGGATTTGCTCAAGTAAAGCCCGAGCGAACTGGCGGCTTCGGTGGCGAGGAACGCGCCCTTGGTCAGGCCGTAGAACAGAAACAGCGGCACGCTCAAGGGTCCGGTGGAAACCACGATGCCGGTGAGATAGCCGATCAGCGCGCCGCCGAGCGCCAGATGCCATAACGACAGCTTGAAATTATGGCGCGCGAGCCAGTGCCGCACCGGCACCATCGCAATCAGAAACAGCCCGATCGCGATATCGACGGCGTGCGATGGCAACTGCAATAGCGTCCGCGCGCCGAGCGCCGCCGCCGGAATACCGGTGACTGAATAGGCCGCACAAGCGCGCCAGTCGACCTCGCGCCACCACGCTAGAATCCGCGACAGGTTGGCCATCACGGCCGCGACTGCCATGATCGGCACCGCTTCCTTCGGGCCATATTGATAGACCAGCACCGGCATCAGCATGATCGACGAGCCGGTGCCGACAATGCCGCTAATGGTGCCGGCGACGAGCCCGACCGCGAGGACGAAAAGGAAGTTCAAGTGTCGTGCTCCGCGTCGGTTCAGCGTGCTGCGCAGCAATGCGCCCAGATGCTCGAATCTCATGTCGTGCCGCAAGCAAACCTAGCCTTGGGGCCGCGCATCTCATAGTCTTCGTCAAAACAAGCGAAGCAACCAAAAAAAGAGAGGAAACGCGATGATGACGAAGTGGCTGATTGCCTGCGCGGGTGTGTTGTTGCTGGGCACGGCGCAGGCCGCCGATGCGCCGAAATTTCAGGTTGACCCCTTTTGGCCGAAGCCGCTGCCCAACAACTGGATCATGGGTGCTGCAGCCGGCGTCGCTGTGGATGCGCAGGATCACATCTGGGTGGTTCAGCGCCCGCGCACGCTGACGGACGACGAAAAGGCGGCGTCGCTCTCGCCGCCGCGAACCAAATGCTGCGTGGCCGCACCGCCGGTGATGGAGTTCGATCAGGAGGGAAACCTGGTCAAGGCGTGGGGCGGCAAGGGCGAAGGTTTTGACTGGCCGGAGAACGAGCACGGCATCTATATCGATCAGAAAGGGTTCGTCTGGCTCGCCGCTAACGGCGAGCACGATGGCCACATTCTGAAGTTTACCCGTGACGGAAAATTCGTCATGCAGATCGGCAAGCAGGGCAACCAGACCGACAGTCTGGACACCACGCGCCTCGGCAAGCCCGCGAACATGACCGTCGATGCCGCCGCCAACGAGGTCTATGTTGCCGACGGTTATTTCAATCATCGCATAATCGTATTCGACAGCGAGACCGGCGCGTTCAAGCGGCAGTGGGGCGCCTACGGCAAACCGCCCACAGATGTAAAATTGCCGGCTTACGATCCCTCCGCGCCGCCTTCGCAGCAGTTCGGCAATCCGGTGCATTGCGTGAGAATCGCCAGCGACGGTCTGGTCTATGTCTGCGACCGGATGAACGATCGCATCCAGGTGTTCCGGAAGGACGGGACTTTCGTCACGGAAATGTTCGTCGAGAAAAACACGCTGGCGAACGGCTCGGTCTGGGATCTCGAGATCTGGCCCGACGCCAATGAGACGTTCCTGATCAACGCCGACGGCGCCAATAACGAGGTCCGCACGCTGTCGCGGGAAACCGGCGAGACCGTCGACCGCTTCGGCCGCAACGGCCGCATGGCCGGCGACTTTCACTGGGTTCACAATCTGGCGCTCGACTCCAAGGGCAACATCTTCACCACCGAGGTCGATACCGGCAAGCGCGCACAGAAATTCCTGTTCAAGGGCGACATGGTGCTGAAGAAGCGTGCGCCGTAAGCGAGGCTCGTCATTCCGGGGCGCGCCTCTTTGCGCGAACCCGGAATCCAGAGGTGTTGGACCGCCGAGCTTAACGTCTGGATTCCGGGTTCGCTCGCTGCGCGAGCGCCCCGGAATGACGGACATGGTTTCGCATTCTCGCGGCGCGGATGCGTCCGAGGTTTGCCAGTCCCTCGCGAACCGCGCGAGGGGGTGGAGCGGCGGGAGGCGCCAGGGCACCAACGGGCACCCTTGAGGCGGGAGTAACGTACCCAACTCGCGCGGCAAGGCACCGCGCGCGCCCAAGGCTAGGCGCAGCGCCTCCCGGCGCTCCACCGGCCACCAGGCCATCGACCGTTCCGGGGCGCCCCGGTCCGGCCAGCTTTCGCTCGGTCCGCTGAAGGAGCGCTTCTAGAAAGCGCCCCCTCGTTGGACAGGACGCGCGCAGGGTAAACGAGGTCTTGGGAACGGAGATAGGTATACATTCACAAGTTCGTGAATGACGGTTTGCCCAGACTTTCGTGCCCCGGACGCAGCGCAGCTTCCTTCGTTCCCCGGACGCAGCGCAGCGCGCAGCACTTGCGGAGCGGTGCGCTGCAGAGCCGGGGGCCCGGTTACTTGCGACTCGAAGAAACCGGGGTCCCGGTTCTGCGAAGCAGCGCTTCGCGAAGTGCTACGCCATAGCGCGTCGAAGACGCGCGTAAACGCGCTTATGGCATCGCGCCCGGGACACGAGAGTTGTGCGCTACCGCAACACGATCCACGCCGGTGCGTGGTCGCTGGCGCTTTCCTCGCCGCGCACGTCGCGGTCGACGCCGGCCTTGAGCAGGCGCGGCGCCAGTGCGGGGCTGAGCAGAAGGTGATCCAGCCTGAGGCCGGCGTCGCGCGGCCAGCGGTTGCGCTTGTAGTCCCAGAAGGTGAACATCGGTTTTGACGGATGCAGCGTGCGGACCGCGTCGGTCCAGCCCTGCGCCAGCAACGCCTTGAACGCGGCGCGGCTCTTCGGCTGGATCAGCGCGTCCTTGTCCCACGAGCGCGTCGGATAAATATCGAGATCGGTCTGCGCCACGTTGTAATCGCCGGCGAGAACCACCGGGACCTCCTGCTTGATGAATGTCGCCGTGTGCTTTCGCAGCCGCTTGAACCAGTCGAGCTTGTAATCGAATTTCGGGCCCGGCTGCGGATTGCCGTTCGGCAGATAGATACTGGTGACGATAATGCCGTTGACGGCGGCTTCGATATAGCGCGCCTGCGCGTCGTCGCGATCGCCGGGCAGTTCGGTGCGGATCAGAACCGGATCGGTTTTCCGCGCCAGGATGGCGACGCCGTTCCAGGTCTTTTGTCCGCGCCAGACCGCGCCGTAGCCGGCCTTGCGAATTGCGTCGATGGGAAAGTCGGCGTCGGTCGATTTCAGTTCCTGCAGGCAGACCACATCAGGCTTCGACGACCGCAGCCATCGCAGCAGGTTCGGCAAGCGCCGGTTGACATTGTTGATGTTGAACGTCGCGACCTTCAAGAATGTCAGGCCGGCGCCGCGGCAGCTGGCGCGTCTTTTTCAGCGTCGGCGTTCTCGCTCTTCGCTGCGCCACCCTTGTAGATCCGCGCGTAGCGGTTGCGCAGGCTGGTGAGCACCTCGTAGCCGATGGTGCCGAAGTGATGCGCCAACTCATCGACGGTGATGCCTTCGCCTAATAGCGTCACCATGTGGCCGCGCCGCGCGGTCTTGTCGGGCAGGTCGGTGACGTCGATCGCCATCAGGTCCATCGAGATGCGGCCTGCGACCGGGCAACGTTTGCCGGCGACGATCACCTCGGCGCCGCGGGTACCGTCATTGGCGCTGGCGGCGCGGAAATAGCCGTCGGCATAGCCGGCCGAGACGATCGCGAGCTTGGTCGGCCGCCGCGCCGTCCAGGTCGCGCCATAACCGACGCTCTCGCCGCGCTCGACATTGCGCAGCTGCACGATGCGGGCTTTGAGGTCGACCACCGGCTGCATCGGATTGTCGGATTCCGGCGTCGGGTTGATGCCGTAAAGCGCCGCCCCCGGCCGCATCATGTCGAACTGGAATTGCGGCCCAAGATAGATACCGGAGGAATTGGCCAGCGAGGCCGGCACGCCGGAATAATTGCTCGCGATCTCGCGGAAACTCGCGACCTGTTTTGCATTGAGCGGATGATTGAGGCTCTCGGCGCAGGCGAGGTGACTCATGACAAGCGTGATGCCGTGATCGCCGGCATTGATCCTGGGCACGATGCCCTGCGCTTCGACCAGGGTGAGGCCGAGCCGGTTCATGCCGGTGTCGATATGAATGGCGGCGCCGCCGGACCAGCCCGAGCGCCGGCAGAACACGTCCCATTCGGCGAGTTCGTTGAGGTCGCCGATCACCGGCCTGCAGTTGATCTTGGCGAAGGCATCGCCGCTGTTCTGAAAGAAGCCGTCGAGCACGTAGATGTCGGCCGACGGCAACGTTTCGCGCGCGACCCGCGCTTCATCCAGGGTTGCGACGAAGAACGTCTTGCAGCCGGCGGCCGAAAGCGCGCGCGCCACCGGTTCGACGCCGCAGCCATAGGCACCGGCCTTGATCACGGCGGCGCATTCGGCCGGCACCGCGGTTTTCTCGAGCTTGCGCCAGTTCGCGACGATGGCGTCGAGGTCGATGGTGAGAATGCCGGGCGAGGTGGCGGTTGCGGCGGCCAGCGCCGCGGCGGCGTTCGCCTCCGGCGACAACAGGCCGCCGGGTGGAATCGATTTCAGATCGGATGCAGGGCTCATGCCGCACATTAAGCGCGCGCTCGCTGTGGTTCAACCTTTCCCCGCCATCGCCACCCGGAACCCGATCTCGCGGCTCCGAACACCGGGATGGCCGCCGAAACGGCGCGCCGCCGCCCGGCAGGATCTGGCCTGCGCGGACCATGAGCCGCCGCGCAGCACGCGCGTTCCTTCGTCGGCGTCGCACCGCCAGGCGCTGCCGTCGATCGGCGCACCCTCATAGCTGACGTGCCAATAGTCCCGGCACCATTCCCAGACATTGCCGTGCATGTCGAACAGGCCGAAAGCGTTCGCCACGCCGAGACTGCCGACCGGGTTCGTCGCGCAATCCTGGCCCAAGAGGCGGCGATAATCGCCGTCATGGTTCGCCACCTCCTGCGTGATGCTTTCGCCGAACGCGAAGGGCGAAGCGGTGCCGGCGCGGCAGGCGTATTCCCACTCGGCCTCGGTCGGCAGACGATAGGCGCGTCGCGTCGTCCGTGACAACTGCGCGCAGAACGCTTCCGCCTCGCCGCACAACACGCTCACCACCGGCTGTCGTCCGCTCACCCGGAATTTGTTGTTCAGAGCCTTCATTGCTTGCGGCGAAGCGCCCATCACGGCGCGCCATTGATCGATCGTCACGGGAGTTTTGCCAAGATAGAACGGCTGGACAGTTACAAGCCGTTGCGGTCGTTCGAATTGACTGCTGTCAGTGTCGCTCGCAGGCGCGCCCATCGTGAAGGTGGCGCCCGGGATTTGCACCATGTGCAGGATTGCGCGTTTGCCGAGGCGTTCGGAGAATTGCTGCGCGCAGCCGCGGCGGCGCTCTGTCTCCCGGCCGTCCCGATCGAGCGTCACGACGTCGAAAGCGAAAACGCGTAGCGGAAGGTCCCGGCGCCGAGAGGCTACCCTCTTGGCCGCCGGCGCGCGAGCTTTGGTGATTTTTCGCATCCCTCCAAGAGGCATTCTCGAATCAAAGCCCGAGTCGCCGCGTCAAACACTTTGTAAACAGCGCCTAGTACACCCGCTCGGGCAAGTGGCTGTCCTGGGCGAGATCGCTGAAACGCGTGAACTGGCCTTCGAACTGCAGTTCGACCGTGCCGGTAGGCCCGTGACGCTGCTTGCCGATGATGACCTCGGCCTTGCCATGCACCAGCGACATGTCGAGCTGCCATTTCTCGTGTTCCGGCGTGCCCGCGCGCGGCTCCTTGTTGGCGAGGTAATATTCCTCGCGGAACACGAATATCACTACGTCGGCGTCCTGTTCGATCGAACCGGATTCGCGCAAATCCGACAATTGCGGGCGCTTGTCGTCGCGGCTTTCGACCTGACGCGATAATTGCGACAGCGCGATGATCGGAACGTTCAATTCCTTGGCGAGCGCCTTCAGGCTGGTGGTGATTTCGGTGACTTCCTGCACGCGGTTGTCGTTGCCGCGCTTGCCGGAGCCCTGCAGCAGCTGAATATAGTCGACCACGATCAGGTCGAGGCCCTTCTGCCGCTTCAGCCGCCGCGCCCGCGCGGTGAGTTGCGAGATCGACAAGCCGCCGGTTTCGTCGACGTAAAGCGGCAGCGACTGCAACTCGATGGAGTAGTCGCGGATTTTTTCGAAATCGGTTTCGGAGATTCCGCCGCGGCGGATCGTGCTCGATGCAATGCTGGTTTGTTCAGCGAGAATACGCGTCGCGAGTTGTTCGGCGGACATTTCGCAGGAGAAGAAGCCGACCACGCCGCCATTGATGGATTTCATGGTGCCGTCGGCCTGAATTTCCGCGCGATGCGCTTTGGCGACGTTGTAGGCGATGTTGGTCGCAAGCGCGGTCTTGCCCATGCCCGGACGGCCCGCGACGATCACCAGATCGGACGGCTGCAGGCCGCCCATCTTGACGTCGAGATCGCGCAAGCCGGTGGCGATCCCCGACAGTTTTCCGTCGCGCTGAAACGCCTTGGCGGCCATATCGACCGCGACGGTCAGGGCCTGCGAAAACTTCTGGAATCCGCCGTCATAGCGGCCGGATTCGGCGAGTTCGTACAGCCGCCGCTCGGCGTCCTCGATCTGCGCCCGCGGCGCGAAATCCACCGGCGCGTCGAAGGCGACATTGACCATGTCCTCGCCGATTCCGATCAGGTTGCGGCGCAATGCGAGATCGTAGATCGCACGCCCATAGTCATGGGCGTTGATGATGGTGGTGGCTTCGGCGGCGAGGCGGGCGAGGTATTGGCCGACCGTCATGCCGCCGATGTCGGTCTCGGCGGGCAGAAAGGTTTTCAGCGTCACCGGGGTGGCGATCTTGCCGGCGCGAATCAGGCTTGAGGCGGTCTCGAAAATCGTCTGATGGATCGGCTCGAAGAAATGCCTCGGTTCCAGAAAATCCGACACCCGATAGAACGCGTCGTTGTTGACCAGGATGGCGCCGAGAACGCTCTGTTCCGCCTCGATATTGTGCGGCGCGGTCCGATAGATCGGCGCCGCCGCATCGGGAGCGAGCTTGAGAACGTTCGAATCAAGTGGAGCCATGGCTTGAAATTGTTCTTCTGATTTTGGCGTTCTTAGGATGTTGGGTGCGGGGCGCGATAAAGCGCTTACCTGCAGCGAAGCGAAAGCTGCAACGCGCCTTATGCCCGATTCACACAATGCGGTGCATGAAACCTGTCGATGGCGCGCATCGGCGCTTGACGGGTTTTAAGGAACCGGGCCCCGGACGACGCCTTCAACGAAAATGGAAAACCGCCGGAGCGGCTGAACCTTATCGTGTGCCCGCGCACTTAATCTTAAGGACGGCGCGTTTGCCGTCCCGCTGCGCCGTGGGCGTCCGCCTCAAACCCGGTCAGACCAGGATGAGGTAGATCAGCGCGATCAGGCCGGCCGCGACGCTGGTGGCGATCAGCGCATAGTCGATGCGGACGTCGATGGGCTGCTCGAACGAAGGTTGGGATGCTCTTTGAGTCATTCCGACGGTTTAGGTCAGGGAAACCGGATGGTTTGTGAACCAAATCACATTTTCCCAATCTTTTTTCCCGGCTTTGGGAACGGGGGCCTGGTGCGCGGGTTGGTAGATCGGGCGGCGGTTTAAGCGAGACAGGCGATGGCTCAGCAAACCCAGCAATGGCGTTCCGGAAAAGGCGAGATGGCGTGGCTGTCGATGCTGGTCGACACCATGGAAAAATTGTCGCGCCCGGAATTCCGCGCCATTCCCTGCGATCCGGCGGTGGTAATGGCGGTAAAGGCGCATTTGGCCAGCCCGCGCGGATCGTTCGGATCGAACTTTAGCCTCCTGAACTAAGCCCAACCAAAACCTCGCGATTTTCATTCGCCCGCGATCTGCAGCCGCGGGCGTTGGCCGCGCTCGACTGCGCGCAACCGCGCTTCCTCGCGTCCGATGTAATCCCGCGTCATCGGCACCGCGCCCTGGCGCCTGGTGAGCTGGATCTGGAAGTTCATCATGCCCTGCTTGCGGAACGACATCTCCGACGCCGCCAGGTAAAATTCCCACATCCGCGCGAAGCGCTCGTCATAAAGCCGCACCGCGTCCTCGCGCCGCGCCATGAAACGTTCGCGCCAGGCTTTCAGCGTTTCGGCATAATGCAGGCGCAGGATTTCGATGTCGCATACCAGAAGCCCGGCGCGCTCGATCGCCGGCATTACCTCGGACAGCGCCGGGATATAGCCGCCCGGAAAGATATATTTGGCAATCCAGGGGTTGGTGGCGTCGGGGCCCTCGGAGCGGCCGATCGAATGCAGCAGCATCACGCCGTCGTCCGTCAGCAGTTCAGCGCAGCGCCTGAAATAGGTTTCGTAGAAATCGACGCCGACGTGCTCGAACATGCCGACCGACACGATGCGGTCGAACGGGCCGGGAATGTCGCGGTAATCCTCCAGCAGGAACCTTGCCGTGTGGGTGAGGTTCTTCTCGCCGGCGCGGGCGTTCGAGACCTGCAACTGCTCGTTCGACAGCGTGACGCCGGTGACGTCGGCGCCGGCCATTTCCGCGAGATACAGACCAAGCCCGCCCCAGCCCGAGCCGATGTCGAGTACGCGGTGGCCGCGCTTGATCAAGAGCTTCGCCGCGAGATGGCGCTTCTTGGCAAGCTGCGCGTCGTCCAGCGTCGCGTCTGATGTTTCGAAATAGGCGCAGCTGTATTGCTTGTCGGAATCGAGGAACAGCGAGTACAGCCGCCCGTCGAGATCGTAATGGTGCGCGACATTGTTCTTCGCGCGCGAGGGCGGGTTGAACTGCCGGGCGTGCCGGACCAGATAGCGCAGCCACCATTGCAGCCTGGCCCAGCGCGGCACCATGTCGGGCTGGTCGAGCAGGATCGCCAGCGCGTCGGCGATCCCGCCGTTCTCGACCACGAACGTGCCTTCCATGTAGACTTCGCCGAGCGCAAGCTCGGGATTGAGCAGAACCCGCCGCTCGGCGTCCGATGTCAGGAACCGCACCGAGATCGGCTTGCCGCTGCCGTCGCCGCAGCTGAATTTTGCCCCGCTCGCGGTGGTGAAGGTCATCGCCCCGCGGCGGATGAATTGCCCAAGAAAGAAACGCAACAAGCGGTCCATCGAACCCACCCAATGAGCGATCCCGCACCATTAGACGCTGCCGACACTCTCGACGCGCATGGGATCGAAATAGTTCCCCGGCCCCGGCGGAGAACATAATAGTGCCGGAACACCGGTGCTAGGTTGATGGTTGCAAAGCGGATATCCCGAATTATCGCCTTCACGCCATTGCGTCATCGTTACGCTTCCATTCACGCGATAATCGGCTAAAAGGTGACCGCCGCGACTGGTTTGCAAACGAGCGACGGATTTAAGGCCACACCGGCGAATTCCGCATCTGGAGAATAAAGAATGTTGAGCCGAGCGCTCAGTTTAGCGACGGTGATGCTTCTGATCGGCGGTTTCGCGGCGGTCCCGGTGCGGGCGCAAAATCTCGAGGCCGGCAAGAGCCCTTCCCAGATTTTCTCCGGCACCTGCACGGCCTGTCACAAGGGTGCCCGGGGGTTGCTGAAGACGGTCGCACCCGGTTCGCTGCCGGGCTTCCTGCGCCAGCATTATACTACCTCTAGCGAGATGGCGTCCGTGCTCAGTTCCTACCTGATTTCCAATGGGGCCACCGATACGCGCTACATCGGTAGCCAGCCCAAGCAGCAGGCCAAGGACGCGAAACCGGAGCCGGGACAGGCTGTCCAGCTTGACCGGTTCGGGCGGCCGATACGCCGGGCTCCCACGCAGGAGGCCGCAAGGCCGGACGGCGATGGGCGGACGCCGCAGACCGAGCCGGACGGGCGGCAGGGCCGCAACCGGGTAGCCAACCCGGACGCCGCCAAACCCGCAAGCGAGGGGCAGGTTCCCGCGGTCGCCGCCGAAGAGCGCGGACCGGATGGCCGGAAATTGTCCGCCAAACAGCGGCTCAGCAAACGCGGCAAGCCGGGCGAAGAGCTGCCTAAAACCGATGCCGCGCCGATGGGCGACGCTGCAAAGGGCGGCGAGGCGGCGAAGGATGACAAGGCCAAGGATGAAGCCAGCAAGCCCGAGGCCAAACCCGCCGACGAGGGCAAATCCGAGTCGGCCAAGGCCGAACCGGGCGAGAGCAGCAAGGGCGAGGGAGCCAAGTCCGACGTGCCGCTGAGGGCGGATCCGGTTCCGGCCGTTACCCCGGCGCCGAAAGCGCCGGAGGGCGATGCCAAGCCCGCGCAGACCGCGACCGCGCCCTCGCCAGCGGCTTCCAGCGCTGCTCCGGAGCCACAGGGAGCGGCGTCAGCGCCAACTCCGCCGGCATCTGTTGCAATGTCCCCGCCGCCAGCGCCGCCGCCAGTGGCCCCGGCCGGACCGCCGGCACCGCCAATCTCCCAGTAGGGCGCCAAAAGCAATAAGCCCGGCCTGATGTGGCCGGGCTTAAGCATAACGCGATCGCGAACTGAGCCGCGTCTTACTTCTCGGAAGCTGCGTCGTCTGCCGGCGCCGCGTCGTCCTGGCGCGCTTCCGGATCGAAGAATTCGCCGGCGGCGGCCAGCGCTTCGGCGGCGGCGTCCTGATCTTCCTGACGGGTCGAGATGTCCTCGCCGCGGTTGATGCGCTCGGCCTCATCGGCGCTGCGCGCAACGGTCACGCTGACGCCGACTTCGACTTCCGGATGCACGGCGATGGCGATCTTGTGCTTGCCGATGGTCTTGATCGGCGCGTCAAGCAGCACCTGGCTGCGGTTGATGGTGACCTTGTCGACCTCGAACGACGCGATGATGTCGCGAATCGACACCGATCCGAACAGCTGTCCGGATTCGGAGGCCTGCCGCAAAACGACGACATTACGTCCGTCGATCTTTTCCGCGACCTTGGTCGCCTCGCCCTTGGCCTGCAGGTTGCGGGCTTCGAGGTCGGCCTTCATGCCTTCGAATTTCGAACGATTGTCCGAAGTGGCGCGCAGCGCCTTGCCGCGCTTCAGCAGAAAGTTACGGGCAAACCCGTCCTTGACGCGGACGACTTCGCCCATCTGGCCGAGCTTGGCGACGCGTTCCAGCAAAATGACTTCCATGTTGTTGTCTCCTTTAAGTGTTGAATAGACGTTGTTGGGTTGAAGGGTTGATGGTCAGGACATTGATTGGTCAGGACACCGATTGATCAGGACACGGGGGCGGGCGGCGTCCTCCGTTGCAGATAGCGTTGGCGAAATCCGAAAATGGCGTCGGCGAGGCCGAGCCCTACCATCGCCAGCACCGGCCAGCCGAACACCAATACGACCGCATAAGTGCCGCTCAGCCATATCGCGCGGCTCTTCATCGCCAGCGTCAGCGTGTGCAGCACGGCAAAACCGGTGAGCGCGTAAGCCATCATCAGCGCCGCGCTCGCGATCTGGGCCAGCATTGCGAGCAATCCGCCGGTGAAGCAGAATGCCAGCGCCAGCGACAGCGCGACCAGCGTCATCGGCGGCAGCGCAGCACTTCTCAACTCGGGCCACGGGCGATGCAGCCGGCCCGATGTCGCGGTGATCTTCGCGGCCAGCCATAGATTGAGCGTCAGCGTCATCATCGCAACGATGGCTGCCGCGGCCGGCGCGATCGTCGCCAGCAGATCAATCAAATGCTCGGTGTCGCTGCTCGGCGGCGTTGCATCGCGCACGCCGATGATCCGCAGCAACCCGCGGCGCATCGCGCCCGATATCGCCGCGGCGTCGGCGCCGAGCGTGAACAGCCCCGCCATCGTGGTCAGCGCGGCAAAGCCGGCGGTCCAGAGCAGGATGCGGCCGACCGGATACCATTCCATGACCGGCGCGACCGGTGCTGCCCCGTTGCCGGAAAGTGCACCTGCGGCAACGGGCCGACCCAGCAACGCAAGATGTCCCAGCCACCACGCGGGCAGCGCGACCATCAGCACAAAGGCGAGGCAATAGGGCAGGCCGAAGATCGCGCCGAGAACCGAGGCCGCGGCGATGCCGCCGATCGTCGCGCTCAGCGGTCCCCATCCGAGTGCCGCCACCATCAGCGGCAGCGGCGCCAGATAGAACAGCAACAGCGAGACCAGCGCGCCCGAGATGATCGAGGCGAACATCAAGGCCGACGCGCAGCCGGCTGCCAGCGCAATGAGAACGATAATGATCATCAGCTGTCCCGCTCCTTTCGAGCGGTTAGAGGCGGTTAACCCCAACCATCGGCGACCGGACGCCCCGGAAGCCTTATGAAAAACAAACCGCGGCGCGAACGCCGCGCTTGGCTATCGTCATTCCGGGGCGCCGCGAAGCGGCGAACCCGGAATCCAGTCACGTGCACCACTTCTGGATTCCGGGTTCGCTCGCGTTGCGAGCCCCCCGGAATGACAGCTAGCGGATCACGTAAGGAAGCAGACCGAGGAAACGCGAGCGCTTGATGGCGCGCGCGAGTTCGCGCTGCTTCTTGGCGGAGACGGCGGTGATGCGGCTCGGCACGATCTTGCCGCGCTCGGAAACGTAACGCATCAGCAGCTTGGAATCCTTGTAGTCGATCTTCGGCGCATTCGGACCCGTGAACGGGCAGGTCTTGCGGCGGCGGAAAAACGGACGGCGTGCACCAGCTTCAGCCATGATGCTTACTCCTCAATCGCTGCTGCAGGGGCGTCGGCGTCGTCGCGCGGACGGCGCGGGCCACGGTCGCCACGGAAACCACCGCCATCGCGGTCGCCGCCGCGGAAACCACCGCCTTCACGATCGCCGCGAAAGCCGCCGTCGCGGTCGCCACGGAAGCCGCCGCCACGATCGTCGCGATCGCGGTCGCGATCGACCTTGCGCAACATCGCCGAGGGACCTTCCTCGTGCTCTTCGACGCGGACGGTGAGATAGCGGATCACGTCTTCGCTGATGCGCTCCTGCCGCTCGATCTCGGCGACCACTGCGGAGGGGCCGTCGATGTTCAAGAGCACGAAATGCGCCTTGCGATTCTTGTTCATGCGATAGGTCAAGGAGCGTACGCCCCAGTTTTCCATCTTCACGACCTTGCCGCCGCCTTGCTCGACGATGCCGGTCATCTGGGTGGTCAGTTCTTCGACCTGCTGGGTGCTCGCATCCTGACGCGCGAGAAAAACATGCTCGTAAAGAGGCATGGCTGTCCTTTCCTAGTGTTGGCGCGGTTCCCGGCGGCAAGCCCCTCGAGCCCTCGGAAAGGACTCAGGTACGCTCAGAAGGCGGAAGCACGGGACGA
>Ga0193726_1000604_pt1 | contig 36213 bp, 20 predicted proteins | sample H2c1metaG_FD_144928 | JGI IMG/M metagenome (GOLD analysis project Ga0193726, IMG submission 144928) | Soil microbial communities from a riparian zone of the East river system, Colorado, United States - H2c1 | ecosystem: Environmental > Terrestrial > Soil > Riparian zone | place: USA: East River... | reverse complement strand
CCTTCTACCAATCTCACTCGCCTCGCGCGCGCAGCAGTCCGCCCCGCCCGCTCAAGTCGGCGCGCAACAACTTCCGTCCGTCGAAGTCGAGAATTGGACCACGCCTCAACCCGGATGGCTCTACGTTCTCGACCCCAGACCAAGCGTCGGCGAAACCGGCGGCCACATCTGGCTCGTCGATCCCGAATCCGGCCAGGTGATGGGCGGCATCCACACCGGATATCATCCCGATTTCGCGCTCTCTCCTGATGGAGTCGATCTCTTCATCGCGTCCGACACACGCATGCATACGACCGAACTCGCCGTGGTCGATACTTCCACCGGCGAAGTTTTTGGCGGCCCAAAAATTCTTGGACGCGCCGTGCCCACGCTCATCCCATCATATTCAGCAATGGCGGTTTCTGGTGACGGAAAATTTCTGCGCATCCTCGTACAAACAGCGGACTCCGAAAATTTTCAACTCGACACAATCGACACAGACTCCGGCAAGATGCTTCCCGGCATCGTGCATTTGGGAAACTGCGGCAACGGCGAATTTATTTCTTTCCCCACTGCGGATCAAATTTACGTTCTCTGTCCGAACGTAAAGAAAATTCACATCGCTCGCACCGACGAACAATCCAGGCAGCTCGACAATATTTACGGACAGTGGCCGTGGGAGCGCAGATTCGGCGTTGGCGCTGCGTTCCCAACTCCCGGCGGACAATCCATCGCGGTTGTTCGCGGCGATGGCGCCATTTTCCAAATGGATGCGGTCACGCTAAGTTTTTACGCCACGGCAGCGCACGGAAGTCCGCAGGAACAAATTTCTCTTTCGGTATGGCCCAGGTCACCGGATAGCGCGAAAGTTTACATCGGCAATAGCCACGCGCTAAATGCAGCGAATGCAATCGCTCGTGAGATTCGCGTCTATGACACGACCACGTGGAAAAGAATTAGCGAAATGAAAACAAGTCTTCCCTTTTGGAGCATCGTCTCCAGTCCCGACGGCACGCGTCTTTACGCCGTAGTTCCCGAGCAACACTGCATCCTGGTGATTGACGCTGCATCCATGCGCGAAATCCGCAGTATTAATGTAGGCGCAATGCCCGCCCTCGCGATCGTCGCTCCATAACTTCCTACTGCGATTTCGTCGACGGCGCATACTGAATCTGATTCATTTTTTTGCGCAAGTTAAATAAATCAAAACCGAACTGTGCCTTCATCAAAATCTGATCCTGACGCAGGAATGCTCCTTTTAGAGGGCCCGACGATTTATTTTCGTAGAGTAGCAAATCGAGCTCCGGACCGATCGAAAGGCTTGGGAAAATATTAAATTTAAGCTGGTGCTGTTCAAGATCGCGAAAGCGCGTATCCGTTGTGCTTTCGGTTCCAAAATTAACCAGGAACCAATCGCCCGTATCCGTGAAAACGTAACTGACTTTCGGATACAGCGGGACAGTCAAATTTATTTTCCAATAGACGCCGGCGTGATCTTTACCGGATTGCAGCGTCGATACGATTGATGCTGCCGTGATTGTCGGCGGATTTGTTATTTTTGAATTGCTGTCATTCGCGACGCATGTTGAGAAACTTATGTCCGAAAGCGCCAAACACGTTGCGGTGATTTTCCCATTTGTTGCAAACGCAAATCCTTCAATCGCGTCCCATTGATGGCCGCCTTCCGGGCCGAACTCAATTGAACTTATGCGGCGCTGCCAGCGGATTCCACCTCTGAATAATGTGGTGAAGCTTCGCGGTTGATTAAACTGAAGCGTTGCGGCAGGAGTGGATTTCAACGAAAACGTTGTGGCTGTTTCTTCCAGCGGCGTTTCAAAATGTGTGGTGAAAACCATATCGACATGTTCGGGCCCGCGCTCGGCCCATAAACGCGCGACACCTAGATCAAACATTCCTAGATTTGCGATCTGGTTGATCTGGCGTGAAGCGTTTGATTGACCTTTGTATTGAACGTTGAACGTGTACGACGGACTTGCAAAAACTTGATAGTGTTTCCAGTTCCGCGTTAGTTGCGCCTGAAAATCACTGGCCCAATTTGTGAACCGGTGTGAGTTCACGCCCGGAGTCGTGATGCCGCCGAAGTTCGCATCCACTTGCGCGTCGGATCCGTTGTGGCCAAGAGTCGTTACTCCGAATGTTGCTTTGATCAATTTGAAATCCAGAAGTGGACGATACTCGATGAACTGATCCATCCCGTTCTGAAGTGTGGCCGGACGTTCTTTCTGTTTTCCTGGAACGCCGCGCGGATGATGAAAAATCGACCAGGTCCAAAGTTGCTCTTTCGCGGTGTAGCTTGGACCAGTGTTCGCCGGCAGCGCAGCAATTTCGTCCAGATAAGAATCGCGTTGAATTGGACCGATACAATGCGCGGTCCATGATTTGGCTGCAAGTCCGCGGCAAACCGCGCCGCTGATGGTCACAAGCTGCTTATCGAAATCAGTGGGAAGCGACGCTGGCCGAATTTGCGCGGCGGCAAGATCGGGAAAGCCGGTATCTCCGCCGCCGATGTAATCGCTGGTCGCAATGGAATAAAGTTTCGCAGGATCAAGCCGATTTCCGTCGATTAGATATTCGCCGTGCGCCGCATCGAGAGTTATTCCGACGGAGACGAGTCCGCGATTTTTATTTTCGCCAATACTTAAATTGGATTTGTCGGCGGCATCGAAGGTCTTGGATTGCTTCAGCGCCTGTTGCAGAGCGCTGCCGGGAACATAAAGCAGGTTGAGGAAATCGCCTTTCCATACGATGCGATCCAGCAGCTGCTGCAGAACTTGCTCGGGCTGTTGCGAACTTAAATCAGGGATATCCCCTGAACCGACAGGAAGCTCCGCGAAGAAATCGCGTTTCTGCAGGAGGGCGACGTCCGCGTGTGTTTCCTTTTGCATTTCGCAGAGCGTCAACGTTTGAATTTGATTTGATTGGCTTTCGGAATCGAATCCCTGTTGCACGCAATCTCTTTTCAGCGCGATTGCGACGGCTTTCCAAAAAGCAGCGGCATTATCCGCGGGAGTTTTTTTATCAGGAGACTTACCAAGTTCCATGTGCTCGGAAAATAATTTCCATACGGGGCTTGCGTCGGCGGAAATGCTGATGTCCAGCCTGCCGATATCCGCAACGCCTAGCGGATTGCGACTGCCGACGATGTAGGGTTCGGGAATTGCCATCACCATCGGGTGTCGAACGGAACCCGGTTTCGGAGTGTTCCAATCAAGCGTGACAGTGTCGCCGACCGTCGCCATTTCAGGATCGGCGGCGCTGACGACAACTTGAAATTGCTTCAGGCGAGTACCTAATATTTGCGCCGTTTCTGAATTCATTTGCGCAAGAAGAATTTTGATCAGACGCCTTTTTCCTGCCGCAATTTCTTTCGCGTATCCATTTTCTTCAAACCGGCGCGCGAAAGAGTCGAGCATTTGTTTCATTGCTTCCGCAGGTTCTTGAATCGTCGTTCCAGTCTTAAAGTTACGGCTGGAAGTGTTTGACCAGGCGAAGTTCAGCAGTCCGACATTGGCGCCAATCTGAGGATCGATGACGCCGAAGATTGCGACGTCTTCTGGAATATTGTTTTCGTCTTTCGTTTCAATCAGAACGTAAGGATCTGGATCGCGATAGCACTCCGGTCTTTGCAGATCCGAGCATTTGCTACCGGAAAGATCTCCCGAGGATTGAAAGAAAGGAATGTAAACCGAGAATCGGTCGCAGAAAGTGAATGGGCCGTCCGCGGCTTTCACTGTCGCGTTTGCTGTGATGGCACAAAGCCCGTAGTTCGTTCCCGGGATCAGCGTGTAGAAGTGGTGCGAGTCAATCCACGGAAAATCCAAAGTGAATTGAGTCGGTTTTTCTGTCGGCTGTTTTTCCAATTTCACGCACGGACCATCTTTCACTGGCCGCGGAATCGCATTTGGTTCGCCGGGCGTTTCAGCGTTCACGCTACACAAGTAAAAAGCTGTTGAGTTTATTGCCGGAAGCAAATTGCTGAGAGCGCTCTTGCCGGAAAGTTCGAGAGAAACTCCTCGAAACCACGGGTACACTTTTGCGCCATCTGAAAGTCCGGTCAACCGTATCTCAGCGTCGGCGCCGCCCGTATCGCCAATCAAATCAGCCGCATCGGGAAATCTTGGAATGAACCACGGAGGATTTTCGCTATCCGGCAATGGCTGATGGGAAGTATTCCATGTCGTTTGAATCACGATATTTGCGCCGAGCATTTGAACGCCAGCGCCCTCGTTGTGCAGCGTGCCGCTTGTGCTTGGAACTGGCTGCGTGGCCATAAATCTGGCGAGTTCGCGAATGCGTTCTGGGCCAAAATAAAAATCCTGCTTTCCAGGAACCAACGCCGCATATCCTTCCTTCACAAAAAAGTTAGCGACGTTATCCGTCGGAATCATGAACAGGCCATTTGCTGGAGTTGCGTTGGCCTGAGAATGCGAGTCAGACCGGATCCACTGTTTTGAAATTGCGTCCCAATCGAAAAGTTCTTTTCCAACGCGCTGATAATTCTTACCCGCGCCCGGTTGGCCAGCAGGCGGATCGCAGAAATCGCGCGCCTCAATTTCCGGTGCGAAATTGTCTCCGGTGCCGACGAGGATTGCTCCTTTCGTCTTATCGATTTGAAATTCTGTTTTGAGTAGTTGCTCGAATTCCGCCGCCGCGTCGCTCTTATCTTTTTGTCGAGCAGGATCTTTGCAGCCGTCACCGAGCGCCGATGGTCCCTGCCAATCGGGAATGCGGAAGTATCCGAAAGTTTTGCCGGTGTATAAAATCCGAATCGCGTCGATTTTGTTATCCGGCGCAGAGCTATTTTGCGCTGGCGATGCGACCGGAGTTGCCTTCTGCGGCGCGGGATCTTTTTGAGTTTGAGAATAATTCGGAATGGCGAGGCACAAAACTACAACAAACGCACCTGCCACGCTGGCGAGCGATGAAGCACGCATAGGTCAACCCCTCATTGAATTGCTATCGATCTCGACAAAACCTCAACGGATAAACAAGCCCGCCACCGCAATCACAATGCCGGACGCGGCGCCGAGTAAACCGAAATACCAATAGCCGCGCTTCTGCGTCAGCAAGGTTATCGAGCAAATCACCAAGCTCGCTTCGAGCAGCACGTCGGAGAAATCGAACCAGTTTGAGCGTCGATCCAGAACTTCGACAGCAGCTTCCGTGGAGTTCGCCTGATTTTGAAGATCTTTAGATTCTCCGTTGTAGCGATCGATCTCGCCTTTGTATTTTTTCCTGACGTCTGCCGCACGAGCCGGGTTTTGCAAAGCGAACACGTCCAGTTGGTCTAGAAATACTTCGTAACTTCTTTCACGAATTACTTTGGCCTGATATTGCGCCCACTGATCCGCAGCCTTCGATTGCGCCAGCACTTCATTGGCGTGAATGCGTTCACCCATCAGGGAAACTGCCGCGACAAAAACGGCCAAGATCGCCATGCTGACGGTAACGGACGCGAGTCGCGCGTCCGCTGCGCCTTGCTCCGCGCGCTCGTGCAATTCTTCAATGTCGGCCATATGGATACGCTCCCGAGTTTTCCGCGCTTGCCGCACGCATTTGTGCGGACTACGAACGATTCGGCTGCTTTCACTATGCAATGCGTAAATTGGTGGCGGAAACCGTCACGGACATTAGCACGAGTGGATTGCTGCGAAATAACAAACGCCAACGCGGCTCGGGGAAATCCGTGTCGATCTAAAAGAGGGAGGTGTTCTTTAGATAGACAATCTCCTGACTCGAAATGATTCCTGACGAGAATCGCCCGGTATACTTAATTTGATGAGTAATTTACTTGCTAAAATTGCCGAGCGCACGCGGTGGATGATCTTCTATGGCCCCGCGCTTTCGGTGCTGCCTGCGCGCTGGCGAGCTGGCAAATTTGGAAATCGTTATGCATATTGGAGTGCCGCAACGATGATTTCCGGCGGATTCGAGTGCTTGCTGGCGATTAATTTTTTCTGCGCCTGGGGTTTTATTCCGCAAGCGAGCAATTCTCTGCTTTGGATCGGAATGTACTTTCTGGCTGACGGCGCGTGGCGAACGAGCATCGCCGTATTCAAGGGCGAATCGGCTGGAACCGTGTTGCTGGAACTTTTGGACGAGGCGCGCGTGGTTGGATCGCACAGCGCATGGACATGGCGATATCCTGAAATTTCCGACGCGATTACAGTTGATGATAGGCGCGCGGAATGGCAACTTAAGATTGAATCATCGCGACCGAAGAAGGAGTGGGAAGCGAGTCGAATGATCCTGTATGGCGAGCGTTATTACAGAATAGAATCTGTCGTTCAAATTGAAGATGCTCGTCCGTTCATTTATTTGCTGCGAAGTTTGCCCGCGGGTTTCCCGAGCTTGCGAGTGCTTAAATATAGACCGAACGAAACCGGATATGAGTCCGCTGCGAAGTAATTGAGGCGCCCGTTTCCCCATACGACTAAATTCACGGGGACGCTTGAACTGTTTTATTTGAATTTATTAATCCACGGAACGAACACAGCCCAGAGCTTGTTGATTTTTGTGCGCGTTTCTTCGTCAATGAGTTTTCCTTCGGCGTTGAATTTTTCGGCAACCTTTCCAAGATAAAATTCCGGCTGCTGCAAGGCGGGCATGTCTAGATATACGAGAACCTGCCGCAAGTGATGCACGGCGCCGAACGCTCCCAAAGCGTAAGGAGTGCAACCGACTACAGCCACTGGCTTACCCTTCCATTTATTTTTTCCCTGCGGCCGCGAACCCCAATCGAGAGCATTTTTCAAAGCGGGCGTATAGGAACGGTTGTATTCCGGCGTGGCGAGTAAAATTGCATCGGCTTGTTCGATGGCGGCGTGCAAATCTTTTATGGTTTGGGGCAAACTTTCTTCCAGATCCTGATTCATTAGCGGCAACTTGCTGATGTCGATTATTTCGGTGGTGACGCCTTCGGGCGAAAGTATTTGGAAAGCTTTCGTCAACTTAGTGGTGAAAGATTCCTTTCGGAAGCTTCCAGAGAATGCTGCAACTTTAATACTCATGAGGTCCTCCAATATATATATGACCGGGATTTCAGCGTTGGCCACGGCGCTGCTATTCGTTCGCTATAGATAGATTCCTTGAAGCGCTGGTTTGTGGCATACAGTTGCAGAAATTCTTCACTTTGATTCTGAATCGGAAATCGAGCAAAATGTGTTTGCACATATCGTCTCCGTGTTTCGCTGTCCGTTGAGCCATTTATGAATCAACCCGCTTTCCCGCCACTGTCTCCAGCCAGCCTCGAATGGGCGCATCCGCTCGTTCGGGAATGGTTCGTTGGCAAATTCGGCTCACCGACGGAACCGCAGGAACAAGGTTGGCCGCACATTCTGGCGGAAAAAACTACGTTGATTTGCGCGCCGACTGGTTCGGGAAAAACGCTCGCTGCGTTTCTGGCGTGTATCGATCGATTGGTGCGCAAGGCGGTTTCGGGAGAACTGGAAGACAAGACTGAAGTTCTATACGTTTCACCGCTGAAGGCGCTGAGTAATGATATTCAGAAAAATCTGGACACGCCGCTGGGAGAAATTCTGGAGCTTGCGCGGCAGCGCGGATATCTGATGCCGGAAATTCGTACGGCCGTGCGGACCGGCGATACGTTGATGCACGAGCGCCGCACGATGCTGAAACGGCCGCCTCATATTTTGGTGACGACGCCGGAATCACTTTACATTTTGTTGACGGCTGAAAAGAGCCGCGAAATTCTGCGCACCGTGAAGACGGTGATCGTTGACGAAATTCACGCCATCGCGGATGACAAGCGCGGATCGCATCTCGCACTTTCGCTGGAACGGCTGGATGCTTTGACGGGTCGACGTTCGACGCGCATTGGACTTTCCGCGACGCAAAAACCGATTGAATTAATTGCGCGATTTCTTGCGGGGAGTAACCAACCTGAACCTTGCGTGGTGGAAATCCCACAGCGCCGCAAGTTGGATCTTTCCGTGGAAGTGCCGTCGAGCGAGCTTGGGCCTGTAGCTTCAAATGAAATGTGGGGCGAGATTTATCATCGAATTGCGGAGCTTGTTCAGCAGCATCGCTCGACTTTAATTTTCGTGAATACGCGCAGATTGGCTGAACGCGTCGGCCATCATCTGGGCGCAATACTCGGGCAAGACGCCGTAGCATCCCATCACGGAAGTTTGTCACGCGTGAGGCGATTGGCCGTCGAGGAAAAACTAAAGGCCGGAGAAATCCGCGCGCTTGTGGCGACGGCGTCGCTTGAGTTGGGAATTGATATCGGAACTGTTGATCTTGTTTGCCAGATTGGATCGCCACGTTCGATTGCGGTTGCTTTGCAACGAGTGGGCCGTGCTGGTCACTGGCGCGGAGCAATTCCGAAGGGAAGAATATTTGCGACGACGCGCGATGAGTTGATCGAATGCGCGGCGCTGGTGCGTTCAATTCGTCACGGAGAATTGGACCGAATTATTATTCCAGAACATCCGCTGGATATTTTGTCGCAGCAAATTGTGGCTTCCTGTGGCGCTGGGGACTGGCAAGAAAATGATTTATTCGCACTGGTTCGCGGCGCGTATCCGTATCGAAATCTTTCGCGGAAAGATTTCGACGAAATTATCGAGATGCTTTCCAATGGAATTTCGGCGAGGCGCGGACGCTATGGCGCGTATTTGCACCGCGATCAGGTGAATGGCCGAGTGAGCGGCCGGCGTGGCGCGCGGTTGGCGGCGATTACGAGTGGCGGTGCGATTCCGGATAACGCGCTCTACACCGTGATCGCGGAACCGGAACATATTGTTGTTGGCACGGTTGATGAAGATTTTGCCGTGGAAAGTTTGAGCGGCGATGTAATGCTCCTGGGAAATACTTCGTGGCGCATTCGCCGCGTTCAATCCGGATCAGTTTCGGTCGAGGACGCGCATGGTGCCGCTCCGAGCATTCCCTTCTGGCTTGGCGAGGCGCCTTCGCGCACGAATGAACTTTCCGCAAGTGTTGCCGAAGTTCGACGGAGGATCAGCGAGCTTGCCGAAAATGTTTCGCCGATGCTCGGGCGCGGAACTTCTCCGGAAGCCGCGGTTGCGGTGAATTGGCTGAAGGAAGAATGCGGGCTGGAGCGGGCGGGCGCTGAGCAGGCTGTTGAATATATTGTTGCGGGCCGCGCTGTTTTGCGCGCCGTGCCTACTCAGCAGACCGTGGTTGCGGAACGATTCTTCGACGAGAGCGGCGGCATGCAACTTGTGATTCACGCGCCGTTTGGCGGTCGAATCAACAAGGCTTGGGGACTTGCGCTGCGAAAACGTTTCTGTCGATCATTTAATTTTGAATTGCAGGCGGCTGCAACAGACAACGGTCTGAATATTTCGCTTAGCGATCAGCATAGCTTTCCCCTCGCGGATGTTTTTGAGTTTCTTAAGTCAGCGAGCGTGGAAGAACTTCTGGAACAGGCGGTGCTTACCTCCCCGATTTTCACAACGCGCTGGCGATGGGTGGCCGGACGCGCGTTGGCGCTTCTGCGATTTATGGGCGGGAAGAAAGTTCCTCCACAAATTCAGCGGATGCGATCGGATGATTTGTTGGCCGCAGTATTTCCTGAGGCGCTGGCGTGTCAGGAAAATATTGAAGGCGAAATTAAAGTTCCCGAGCATCCCCTTATTCGCGAAACGATGAAAGATGCACTAACTGAGGCGATGGATATCGATGGGCTGAAAGATATTTTGGATCAGATGGCGTCCGGGAAAATTCGCTGTATCGCGGTGGAGACGCCAGTTCCCTCTCAATTTTCGCACGAAATTCTGAATGCGAATCCCTATGCGTACTTGGATGACGCGCCACTTGAGGAACGCCGCGCTCGTGCTGTGGAAATGCGGCGCATGTTGCCGGAGTCTGTGCTCTCGGAAGTTGGACGACTTGATCCGGCGGCGATTGCCGAAGTTCGCGAGGAAGCGTGGCCGGATGTTCGCGACGCTGACGAGTTGCACGATTTGTTGCAGACGCTAATTGCGTTTCCTGCCGCCGGCGATGCGACCGAGCATTCCAATCCGCTGCGAGAAATGTGGAGTGAATCCATCGAAGTGTGGGCGCCTTATTTTGCTGAGCTTGAATCCGGACGTCGAGCAGCGCGTGCTTCGATTGGAAAACAAAGTTACTGGGTGGCGGCGGAGAAGACTGCGACGTTTGCTGCGCTATTTCCGGACGCGCGGTTTGAATCTTCACTTCCTGAAATAGAAGTTCGGGCGTCCACGCATGACGATGCGTTGCTCACGTGCGTGACGGGCTGGATAGCGCACGTCGGCCCAACTACGGCGGTGGCGCTTGGCGAATTTCTGAGAATTGGCGTAAGTGAAATTGAAAAAACATTCTTGCGACTTGAAGGAATCGGATCCATTCTTCGCGGACAGTTCACGAACACGGTGGGAAAAGAAACGGAATGGTGCGATCGTCGGTTGCTGGCGCGAATTCACCGGCTGACTTTGGGAGCTTTGCGGAGTCAAATCCAGCCGGCGACTGCGGCGCAATTCATGCGATGGCTTTTGCGCTGGCAGCATGTGGCGCCGAGCACACAAGTTCTGGGAGAGCGCGGCACGCTGGAAATATTGCAGCAGCTTCAGGGATTTGAAGCGCCAGCGAATTCGTGGGAGAGGCAAATTCTTTCGCGGCGCATTGCGAATTACGATCCGAAAGTTTTGGATCAACTTTGCCTGACTGGAGCGGTGGGATGGGGACGGCTTTCGCCGCATCCGGCGAGTCTTGAGGATTCCACCAGCATTAACAGGCGCGTTGTTCCTTCGAGCGTTGCTCCGATCGCGTTTTTTGTGCGAGAAGATGCTGAGTGGATGATTTCGCGGCATGCGGAAGGTAATCTTGAAATTCCTCGCGGATTAAGTGAAGCAGCGCGCGACGCTTTGAAATTCTTGCGAGAGCGCGGGGCTTCTTTTTTTGCGGACCTGGTGCGCGGAACAGGAAAGCTGAAATCGGAAGTGGAGACAGCCCTGTGGGAACTTGTGACGGCGGGAATGATCACCGCCGATGGCTTCGATAATATTCGCGCGCTAATTGAGCCGAAGCGCCGCTCGGGACAAGGGCGCGGGCACAGTACGCGGCCGCGGCACAGTGTCGGACGATGGTCGCTTCTGTTTCGCGAAGAGACAACGGATCGAGTGAAGGCTGTGGACGCGATTTGCTGGATGCTGTTGAAACGTTACGGCGTGGTTTTCCGCGAAGTGATTGCACGCGAAACAATTGTTCCTCGCTGGCGCGAATTGTTGATCGCGTTGCGGCGGCTGGAAGATCGCGGCGAAGTGCGCGGCGGACGATTCGTGAGCGGCTTTGTTGGCGAGCAATTTGCGCTGCCAATGGCTGTCGAGTCATTGCGGGCGACACGCGATGCGGCGACGCTCGGAGAGACCGTGACGATTTCTGCGGCAGATCCGTTGAATCTTGTGGGAATTATATTACCGGGGAGCCGCCTGTCGGCAGTCTCCGGAAAAGTTGTGACGCTGCGCGACGGTGTGCCAGTTGAGACGGAAGATTCGGCCGCGGCATTCGCAGATTCTCTGGCGGTTTGATAGTGGGGCTGGCGCCGGAGCCTTCTTTCCAGATACAGAAATCACCTAAACAAGATAAGCGATTTGCTGTATCGACTCCTTTGAAACCGGAATGCAATATTCAGTGAAGGAGCCAAAAATGGCGAAATACGGAAAGGCTGCGGCAAAAAGTGTTAAGAGCGCAATGCACCGTGAAAAGTGCGGAACGTTGCGTTCGGGAAAAAGCGGCAAGGGCGGACGCGTGACGAGCCGGAAACAGGCGATTGCGATTGGACTTTCCGAAGCACGAAAAAATGGCGCAAAAGTTCCGAAGAAAAAATAATTACTGTTCCAGCTTGAAGATTTTTTCCATCAACATCCATTTCTCGCCGGGCTTTGCATTTGGAAGTGGCTGCTGAAATTTCCACATTAGTTCTTCCCACTCGCGCACCTTTGGATTTTCGCGGTCGGCTTTCCCTTTGGCGTCGAGAGAAAAATGCTCGTTCACATCCATGATCATGAACATGCGCGTATCGAGTAGATAAATTTCGAGGTCGACAATTCCCGCGTCCTTGATGCTTTTGGAAATTTCCGGCCAGATTTTTTCGTGGTGGCGTTCATATTCCGCAATGAGTTTCGGATCGTTCTTCAGATCTAACGTTAGACAATATCGTTTTGTCATTTGACCTCAGGCCGTGCGGCCGCTTGCGGAATCCGCTAACATTTCATTTGTCTTATAACCGCGAACACCAAAGTAAATCACGTACATGTAGCAAATCAGCGGCATGATGAACGCCACTTGAATGTTGCTGACGTCGGAAATTTTGCCCATCGCCGCGGGAATCAGCGCGCCGCCAATGATGGACATGACCAGCAGCGACGATCCACGCTTCGTAAGTGCTCCGAGATTTTTCAGGCTGAGCGCAAAAATTGTTGGAAACATGATTGAGTTGAAGAAACCAATCAGGACAATCGCCAGAACTGACGCCAAGCCGCTCATACTGATTCCGATCACCACGCAGATTAGTGCGCCAATTCCAAATGCTGCAAGCAGGCGCGGCGCGGGAATGCGCTTCATCATCCACGAGCCTGAAAACCGACCGATCATGAATCCGGTTTGGTGCGCCACCAAAAATAGCGCGGCCATTTTTTCCGGCGTGTTGGGCGTGAGATGCGCAAGGATGCTGGTGTTTGCTGGATCATGCGCGGCCAGGGTGCGAGTTCCCCACGCGGCCATATTTTCGAGAGTGCCGGGCATGGTGTGTTTTGTGAAGCGAATTACAAAACTTCCGATGCCGACCTGCGCTCCAACATAAAAAAACTGCGCGATTACGCCTTTGATCAGGTGCGGATGCGCCCAAATACTTTTTGCACTCTGTTGACGATTGGCAATCGCCTCTTCAGTTTTCTCCGGCTGCACTTCAGGAAGATTCGCAAAATAAATCAGCGCCGCGACCAATAGAAATATTCCGGTGATCAGCAGGTACGGCGTTTTCACCATGTTGGTTTCCGAAGCAATGTAGGTCTGGAGTTGCTGTCCACTCATGGCGGCGCGCTGAGACGGGGTGTAGTCAATTCCAGAAAGGATGAACGCCGCGCCGAGGATGGGTACCAAAGCAGCGCCGATGGAGTTGAATGATTGGGCAAGATTCAGGCGGCGTTCGGAACTTTCCGGGGGACCGAGAACGGTGACGTAAGGATTTGCGCCGACTTCGAGAAACGATTGTCCGGAGGACATGACGAAAAGCGCGAGAAGAAAAAACCAATATGCGCGGGAAGTTGCGGCCGGAAGAAATAAGAGCGTTCCTACGGCACAGATCAGCAGTCCGGCGAGTAGACCTTTCTTGTAGCCAATTTTTTCCATCAGACGGCCGGCTGGAAATGCGGCCAGAAAATATCCGCCGAAGAAGGCTACTTGAATAAATGATGATTGAAAGTCGGTTAGATCGAATGCTTTTTTCAGGTGAGGAATTAGAACGTCATTCAGATTTACGCCAATGGACCATAGGAAAAACAGGCTCGTTACGAGCGCGAACGGAAGCGCGTACTTTCGTTCCGTCAAAGGCGCAGATTGTGATTCCAAATTTCCTCCGTGCTGCAACGCGCTAGGATTATGTCAACGCGCGATCGAGATGAACGTAGCCACCGTCAACGAAAAGATGTTGGCCCGTAATGTGTGCCGCCTGGGCGGAACTTAGAAACAAAACCATCGCGGCGATTTCGTCGGCGTGAGTCATTCGTTTGTCGAGCGGAATTTTCGCCACGATTTGCTGCAACTTTTCTTCGGGATTCGGAAATTTGCTGAGCCACTGCTGATAAAGCGGCGTCATCACTTCGGCCGGAACAACTGCGTTTACGCGAATGCTGAACGGAAGTAATTCCGCGGCCCACTCGCGAGTTAGAGCGAGAATCGCGCCCTTTGCGGCTACGTAGCCAGAGGTACCGCCCTGTCCAGTGAGCGCGGTTTTGGAAGCGATATTCACGATCGAGCCTTGCGATTTCTTCAGCGCAGGTAGGGCATAGTGCGCCATGTTGTAGTAGTGCAGAAGATTTTTCTGGAGCGACAATACAAATTTTTCCGGGCTGCCGTTTTCCAGGCCGATGCCGTCATTCACGCCAGCGTTGTTGACGAGGACGTCTACGCGGTCAAATTCCTTTAGCACTTGCTCCACTGCGTTCGAACAATTTTCGGTTACTAGTAAATCCGCGCCGATCATTCCGCAGGATTTGCCGGAATTTTGCAACTCTAATTGAAGTTGCTTGCCGGCATCCGCGTCGAGATCAACAATTACTGGAATTCCATTTTCGCGAGCGACGCCGCGAACGATCGCGGCACCAATTCCCTTCGCGCCACCAGTGATGAGGACAACTTTGTCTTTAAGCTGCAAGTCCATTGGTGAATTCCTTCAAGCCATAAAATCGAATCGCATTGCCGCCAAAAATATTTTTCTTTTCAGCGGACGTGAAGTTATGCAGATAGTCGTCGATGATTTGTTTCACTTGCGCGTAGCGGGCGGCTACCAGGCAGACAGGCCAATCGGAACCAAACATCAGTCGATCCGGGCCGAAAGCTTCAAAAACTGCATCGAGATATGCCTTGAAATCAGCTTGATTCCAATTCCTCCAGTCGCCTTCGGTGACGAGGCCGGACAATTTGCAGAATACATTCGGACTTTCGGCGATGCGGCGAATGTGCGTCGCCCAGAATTTAATATCGCGCGATTTGATTTCCGGCTTGGCGAGATGATCGATCACGAAGCGCTGGTCCGGAAATTTGGAAACGAGTTCAATCGCAGCGGGCAATTGCTTTGGATAAATAAGGATGTCGTAAGTGAAATTGAATTGCCTCAATTGAGAGATTCCGCGCAGGAAATCTGGCCGCACCAGGAAGCGGTCGTCGGGTTCCGCTTGCGCGATATGCCTGAAGCCGCGAAGTTTTTTGTAGCCCAACAAAAATTGGAGACGTTCGTCAATTTGTGCCGACGCAAGATCGACCCAGCCGACGACACCGGCGATCATCGGATCATGTTCCGCCAACTCGAGCAAAAATAAAGTTTCCTCTTCGGACTGACTCGCCTGAACTGCAATCGACGCGTCGATGCCATTCGCTTTACATTCCAACGCTAAATCTTCGGGAAGGAAATCGCGTTTCAAGACTGACATGTCGTCTGTAATCCAGGTATCCCGCGTGGGATTGTATCTCCAGAAATGTTGGTGCGAATCAATCTTCATCATGCGCGCTTTGCGATTCTCACCTTAGATTGAAAAATCCTCCGTCGAGCGGATAGTCCGTACCGGTGATGAATCCTGATTCGTCGGAGCACAAGAATAATGCGAGTGCGGCAACTTCCTCAGGCTTTCCCATCCGGCCGATTGGCTGCGCGGCCGAAAGCACCTTGAACATTTCTTCTTCCTGCCCTGGATAGACTTTTTTCAGGTAGCCATCGACGAACGGAGTATGGACGCGCGCGGGCGAAATGCAATTGCAGCGAATTTTATGCGCCAGATAATCGCGGGCGACTGAAAACGTCATCGCGATCACGGCGCCTTTGCTCATGGAATATGCGAAACGGTCGGCGAGGCCCGACGAACCGGCAATGGACGCCATATTAAGGATGACGCCGCCGCCATTCGATTTCAGGTAGCCAACCCCGGCGTGAAGACAGTTGTAAATTCCCTTCACGTTCACTCGAAAGACGCGATCGAAGTCGGCTTCGGTGGTGGTTTCGACGGTACCGATATGCGAAATCCCGGCATTATTTACCAGAATATTGAAGGGCGATTCCGCAGCGAGCTTGCCGAATAATTCGTCGACTGATTTCTGATTGGAGACATCGCACGCGTGCGAAGATGCCTTGCCTCCGACCGCGATGATTTCTTCAGCGGTGCCGCGCGCAACCGTCTCGTCAATATCCACAACGCGGACGGTCGCGCCTTCGCGGCCAAAGCGGAGGGCGATGGCACGGCCGATGCCGCTACCGGCGCCAGTGACGACCGCTACCTTTCCATCCAAACGAAAACTTTTGAAAGCATTCTGCTGATCTTTTGAGATGACTCACCTCGTTAAAAATTGATTTCTGAGATCAATGATAAGCTGCAGCGTCGCGAATCGATCCCGCAACGAGACCGGAAGTACCCCAAGGCATATAGCAGGTGCGACAGAGCAATTCAACAGGTAAACCTACTATCACGCGGACAGCTGAAATCACGTCTGGAGAGTCCTAGAGACGTCGCGGGGCATCAAAACTGTGTAAGACTTGCCGGCTATACGCGTACAACGGTACAGCTTCGCCTTAATTGGCACACATCGATCGCTCGCAGCCAGAGCTTAATGAAATATTCGTAGCGACGCCGGGGCGCCCCGTCAGTTCTTACACATAATAATGTTACGGAAATTTCTGATACCGAAATGAAGACGGCTAGATCGTCCGATGACATTTTTTTCAATCAGACCGAGCCCATTCGCGCAGAGCTTTTCAGCGTGGAGCGACTGGAGCAGCACGCCGCAACTCTTGCCGCGGCACAAGTTGTGGCCGCGGAACCCGGCGGAGGCCGGCCGCTTATTCCGCGCGTGCGTGAAAACGGGCGCGTGCTTCGGGAATGTTACCAGTCCATCGCGCGGGCGATTCAGCAAGAGCACACCATCACTCCAGCCGCCGATTGGCTGGTGGATAATTTCCATATCGTTGACGAACAACTTCGCGAAATCCGCGACGACCTGCCAAAAGGTTTTTACCTCGAGCTTCCAAAACTTGCCTCCGGACATCTGGAAGGTTTCCCGCGCGTTCTCGGCGTAGCCTGGGCGTTCATAGCGCACACGGATAGCCGGTTTGATCCGGAAGTGCTGCGCCGATTCCTTTCCGCCTACCAAAAAGTGCAGCCATTGACCATTGGTGAACTTTGGGCCGTGGCGATCACCATGCGCGTTGTGCTGGTGGAAAATCTGCGCAGGCTGGCGGAAAAAATTGTGCGCAGCCGCGCGGCGCGCCAGGAAGCAGACGCGCTGGCCGATCATCTTCTTGCTGCGGACCAGAACGCAAAGTTTTCGCCGGCTAGCGCGCTAAGGCGCTTTGAACGAAATCCTCTTCCCCCTTCCTTCGCCGTTCAGCTTGTGCAGCGTTTGCGAGACCTGGATCCGAAAGTCCGCCCGATTCTGGCGTGGCTGGATCAGAGGCTTTCCCTTGAAGGAACCACGGCCGACGACATCGTCGCAAAAGAACATCACGAGCAAGGCACGGCGAACGTAAGCGTTCGCAATGTTGTCACCAGCATGCGGCTGATTTCCGCGTTTGACTGGTCGGATTTTGTCGAGAGCGTCAGCCTGGTGGACGAAGTTCTGCGGCGCGATGGAAATTTTGGCGAAAAAGATTTCGTCACGCGGGATTCTTATCGCCACTCGATTGAAGATCTGGCGAAGGGCTCGATTCATTCTGAACTAGAAATTGCTGAACGAGCTGCGCGACACGTGGCAGTGGCGCGTGCAAAGCCCGACGATGGAACCGATCCGGATTACAAACGGCGAACGGAAACCGGCTTCTACCTGATTTCCAAAGGCCGCTTCGAGTTCGAGCGCGAACTTGGCTACAAAATTGGATGGAAGCGCCGGTTGCTGCGTCTTTATGTGTGGGGCGCGGTGCCGGGCTACCTTTCAACGATATTGGTTGTGACCGCGCTTGTGCTGGCGTTGCCGATTTTGCATTCGAGGGCGCGAGGACTTTCTGTCACCGGGTTAGTGTTAATCGGCTTGCTGGCTGCAATTCCCGCGTCCGACCTTGCGATTGCGCTGATCAATCGCGCCGTGACGGATTCGTTTGGCCCGCGCCCATTACCGCGTCTTGATCTTCATACCGGTGTTCCCGTTCATTTGCGAACGATGGTTGTTGTGCCAACGCTGCTTTGCTCGGCGTCCGAAATTCAAGAACAGGTCGAGCGCCTGGAAGTGCACTTCCTAGCAAATCCCGACGGGCATATTCATTTTGCATTGCTATCGGACTGGGCGGATGCGTCATCGGAAACTATGCCCGCCGACGATGAACTTCTGGCGTCCGCTGTTTCCGGAATTGCGGGATTGAATAAGCAGCACGGACCGATGCCCGACGGGAGCCTGCGATTTTTCCTGTATCACCGGCGACGCACTTGGAATGAGTCCGCCGGAAAGTGGATGGGTTGGGAGCGCAAGCGCGGAAAACTACACGAGCTGAATCAACTTCTGCGCGGTTCGACGGAAACACATTTTATTCCGACGCAAGGAATTCCGCCGGAAGTGCCGAACGGCGTGCGCTATGTAATCACGCTTGACGCGGACACTCGGCTTCCGCGCGGCGCGGCATATCGGCTGGTGGGAACAATGGCGCACCCGCTGAACCTGCCGACTTTTAACGAGCGCGCCGGACGCGTTGTGGAAGGCTACGGAATTGTGCAGCCGCGCATTACCCCTTCACTGCCAAGCGATCGCGAAGGATCATTTTTTCAAAAAGTTTTTTCCGGCCCCGGCGGCATCGATCCTTACACGTCTGCTGTTTCGGATATTTATCAGGATCTTTTTCAAGAAGGCTCATACACGGGTAAGGGCATCTACGATGTGGATACATTTGAGCAAGCACTCGCCGGAAAAGTTCCGGAGAACACGCTGCTCAGCCACGATTTGTTTGAAGGAATTTTCGCACGAGTGGCCCTCGCCACGGATATTGAACTCTTCGAGGAATTTCCTTCGCACTTTGAAGCATCTGCGGCACGGCAACATCGCTGGGCGCGTGGTGACTGGCAGCTTTTGCCGTGGATTTTCGGATTTGCGAAGCCCGCTCCGGGGGAGAAACGTTTCGTTCCAATTCCGGCAATCGGACGCTGGAAGGCTATCGACAATTTACGCCGCACGCTGATTGCACCCACGGCGTTTCTTACTTTGATCGCAGGTTGGCTGCTTACACCGGAATCGATTTGGGCGTGGACGCGATTTATTCTGGCGACGATTATAATTCCGCCGCTGCTTCCATTCCTTTTCAGCTTGTATCCGCAACGAAGTGAAATTTCAAAACGAAGCCACTTCCGGTCTGCATTCGATGATCTTCAGAACGGGATTTCTCAGGCAGCGCTGACGATTACGTTTCTATCGTTTCAAGCTTGGCTGATGGCAGACGCGATTTTTCGGACGCTGGGACGTTTGTTCTTCACTCACAAGAACATGTTGGAGTGGGTGACGGCGACGCAGGCCAAATCGTCTGTTGATTTGAAACTTTCCGGAATGTATCGCCGGATGGCGGGCGGCGTGATTCTTTCCGCGGTAGCGCTCCTGGCGATTGCGCACAAGCATCACCATGCATGGTTTGCGGCGTCATTTTTCATTATCGTGTGGGCTTTTGCTCCAGCGATCGCGCGACAAATCAGTTTGCCCCCACAAGCTTCGGCCCTCGGGACTGTATCCGAGGCCGACGCCCAGGCGATGCGTTTAATTTCCCGCCAAACGTGGAGATACTTTGAAACATTTGTAACGCCCGCGGATCATTCTTTGCCGCCGGATAATTTTCAGGAAACACCGCATCTGGTTATCGCGCACAGAACTTCGCCGACAAATATCGGACTGTATCTTCTCTCTGCTTTATGCGCGCACGATTTTGGATGGTTGGGCACGGTTGAAACGGTTGAGCGGCTTGAGGCGACGCTGGCCGCGATGTCGCAAATGGAATTGTTCTGGGGCCATTTTTATAATTGGTACGACACGCACGATCTTCGGCCGCTCGATCCTAAATATGTTTCCACAGTAGACAGCGGGAATCTTGCCGGGCATCTGCTTGCGCTTGCGAATGGCGCGCGAGAGATGATTCAGAAATCATCTATCAACGCATCACTTCTCGCGGGCGTTGAGGACAACGTGCGGTTGTTGCGCGCGGCGCTCACTGGAATCGAAAATACCCGCCGCACGCACACGGTTACTCACAAACAGCTTGGCAACGCGGTTGAACAACTTGCCTTGGCTTTGCAAGTGCTTCCAATCAATTCCGTCGATTGGGCCGCGCGCTTTGTTGAATTGCGATCTCGCGCGCGGACAGTGGCAGACATTGCTCAAACGCTTGCGCAAGAAGAAGAGGCTGCTCCACGCGCGACCCCGCAGGCAGACAGTCCAACTGAACCGCGTCCCGGTTATCGCTCGGAACTCCACGCCTGGGCGGATGCCGCGCTGGCCTGCATTGAAAGTCATGCGCGAGATGCGGCCGTCCTAATTCCGTGGATGCGCCTGGACGCCAAAGAAATTATGGCGATGGCGAATCACACTGCCGGAAGTTATCCGGAGTGGGACGCCATCGAACCATTTTTCCGAGTGGCGCCGACTCTAGTAGAAGCTCCCGAGCGATTTGAAGCTGCGCTAGCTGAACTTGCCGCGTTGCGCGAACGTTTAGTGAGCGAACGCGGCGATGCGCGCACTTTGACGCGCTTGGATATTTTAGCTCGCGGAATCAAGAGCTCGTCCGCGGAAGCATCAGCGCTTGTCCGGCGGCTTTCCGCAATTACGGAAACATCCGAGCGAATTTTTCAAGCGATGGATTTCAGTTTTCTTTTTGACAATAGCCGAAAACTTTTTGCGATTGGTTACAGAGTTACGGATGGGGCGCTCGATCCGAATTGTTACGATCTGCTCGCATCGGAAGCGCGGTTGGCAAGTTTCGTGGCCATCGCAAAAGGAGACGTGCTTTCAGCGCATTGGTTCCATTTAAGCCGCGCGCTCACTCCTGTCGGCCGCGGATCCGCGCTGATTTCTTGGGCGGGATCGATGTTTGAATATCTAATGCCCGCGCTGGTGATGAAGTCGCCTCCCGCTGGATTGCTGAGTCAAACTTACAAGCTCGTGGTGAATCGGCAAATCGAATATGGCGCCGAGCGCGGAGTGCCGTGGGGAATATCGGAATCCGCGTACAACGCGCGCGATCTTGATTTCACTTATCAATACTCCAGCTTTGGCGTGCCCGGACTCGGCTTGAAACGCGGACTAAGCGAAGACGTTGTGATTGCTCCGTATGCCACAGCGCTGGCCGCGATGATTGAACCAAGTGCGTCCGCCGAAAATTTCACGCGTCTCACAGAAGCGGGCGGGCGCGGCGCGTTTGGATTTTACGAAGCGCTGGATTACACCGCGTCGCGTTTGCCCGAAGGTGAAGACGTCGCGATCGTGCGCTCGTATCTGGCACACCACCAGGGAATGTCGCTCATCTCGCTGGATAACGTGCTGTTTGACGGAGCAATGCGCACGCGATTCCACGCGGAGCCGATCGTGCAGGCGACGGAATTGCTCCTGCAGGAGCGCGTGCCGCGAAACATGATGGTGGCGCGTCCGCGTTCGGAAGAAGTTACAGACGCGCACGTTCGCGAATTAATTCCGCCAGTGCTGCGGCGGTTCACGACGGCAAATGATCCCACGCCGCGAACGCAGTTGCTCTCGAACGGACGATACGCCGTGATGTTGACTGCGGCCGGCTCAGGCTACAGCCGCTGGCAGGACGTTGCCGTCACGCGTTGGCGTGAAGACGCGACGCGCGATTGCTGGGGCAATTATATTTTCCTGCGCGATTCGCAATCCGGATTTGTGTGGTCGGCTGGCTACCAACCAACCTGCGTTGAGCCGGAATCCTACGAAGCTTCATTCTTTGAAGATCGTGCGGAGTTCATCCGGCGCGATGGATCGCTGACGACAAAACTAGAAGTAGTGGTTTCGCCGGAAGACGACGCTGAAGTGCGCCGCGTCACGATCACCAATCTCGGAACACGCGCGCGGGAAATTCAGGTCACGTCTTACGCCGAACTTTGCCTCACCCCGCAAGCGGCTGATGTCGCCCACCCGGCGTTTTCCAATTTATTTGTCGAAACAGAATTTGTGGCCGATGGCTCAGCGCTCGTCGGCACGCGGCGCAGGCAATCGGATAAAGAAACGGAAGTTTGGGCTGCGCATGTTGTGGTGGTGGAAGGCGAAAGCGTCGGCGATGTGCAGTACGAAACGGATCGCTCGCGCTTTCTGGGCCGATGCCATGACGCTCGCAATCCTGTTTCGATTTTCGACGGCCGCCCGCTCTCGAATACCGTCGGATCTGTTCTCGATCCGATCCTAAGTTTGCGGCGCACCGTGCGAATTCCCGCCGGAACAACGGTGCGAATAATTTTCTCGACCATCGTCGCATCCGCGCGCGAACGCGTGCTGGATCTCGCCGATAAATATCGCGGCGCAAATATTTTCGAACGTACGCTGACACTCGCCTGGACTCAGGCGCAAATCCAACTCCATCATTTGAGTATCGGAATTGAAGAAGCGCATCTGTTTCAGCGGCTGGCGAATTCGGTGTTGTTCGCAGATCCCTATCAGCGGCCTTCTTCGGATTTGCTCAGCCGCAGCACGCTGGATCGATCTGGATTGTGGGCCAGCGGCATTTCGGGCGATCTGCCGATCGTTGTGGTGCGAATCAACGAAGTAGACGACGTTGAGATTGTGCGTCAACTTTTGCGCGCTCATGAATACTGGCGCATGAAGCAATTGTTTGCGGATCTGATCATTATTAATGAGAAGCCGTCGTCATATGCGCAAGAATTACAGGGCTCCCTCGACGAGTTAGTGCACGGCAGCCGCTTGCGGCTCACCTCCAGCACAGACGCCACGCGCGGCAGCATATTTTTGTTACGCGCCGATTTGATCTCGCCGCAAGAAAAAACTCTTCTCCAGAATGTGGCGCGCGTGGTGCTGCTCAGTTGGCGCGGCACGCTTGCCGAACAAATGACGCGCACCCAGCGCGTCGATTCGCTCGCGCCTTCTGCGCTAAGGCTGGTGCGTCCGTACCGCCGCCAGGATGTTCCGTTCCCTTCCGATGTTCCCGATCCGCAAACGTTGGAACTTTTCAACGGATTCGGAGGCTTCTCTGGAAAAGGACGCGAGTACGTGACCGTGCTCGCGGAAGGATTGGCCACGCCCGCGCCGTGGATTAATGTGATCGCAAATCCTTCATTCGGATTTCTCGCGTCCGAATCCGGCTCTGGACACACCTGGTCTCTGAACAGTCATGAAAATCAGTTGACGCCATGGTCCAACGATCCCGTCACCGATCCTGCCGCGGAAACAATTTACATTCGCGACGAAAATACTGGCGAAGCGTGGACTCCGACGGCGCTACCTATCAGAGACGAAGTTGCGCCATACATTACGCGGCATGGACAGGGCTACACGCGTTTTCATCACGGCTCACACGGAATTCTTACTGAGCTGCTGCAATTTGTGCCGCTTGAAGATCCGATAAAAATTTCACGGCTCACGCTGAAAAATTTATCCGGCCGGCCGCGGCGGCTTTCCATCACCGGATATGCGGAATGGGTGCTGGGCAGTTCGCGAAGCGCCACGGGGCCGTACATCATTACGGAAAATGACGCAGCCGCTTCTGCGATCCTCGCGCATAGCGCGTGGCAGGGAGAATTTGGCGGAAGAATTGCGTTCGCCGCTCTTCGAGGAAAACAAACTGAGTTCACCGCCGACCGCGCGGAATTCATCGGACGCAACCGATCTCTCGCGCGGCCATTGGCGCTGGAGCGCACCACTCCGCTTTCCGGCAAGGTAGGCGCAGGCTACGATCCGTGCGCGGCGCTGCAAACAATTGTGGAATTGCCGCCCGGAGCCAGCGCGGAAGTAGTTTTCTTCATCGGACAAACCGAAAATCGAGAACAGGCTCGTGAACTTCTCACGCGCTATCGCACAGCCGATCTAAATGAAGTTCTCGGGCAAGTGATAAATTTCTGGGACACGTTGCTTGAAACCGTTCAAGTGACTACGCCTGAGCCATCAATGGACATCATGTTGAACCGCTGGCTCTTGTACCAAACACTTGTTTCACGTATTTGGGCTCGAGCTGCGTTCTATCAATTGAGCGGCGCTTACGGTTTCCGCGATCAACTTCAGGATGTGATGGCCTTAAGTCTTGCGAATCGCAAAGTTACACGCGAACAGATATTGCGCGCGGCGAGCAGGCAATTCCTTGAAGGCGACGTGCAACACTGGTGGCATCCGCCTTCGGGCCGCGGAGTGCGCACGCGAATTTCGGATGATTTATTGTGGCTGCCTTATGTCGTCAACCAATACATTGAAGCTACCGGTGACACGAAAATTCTCGATGAGGTTGTTCCGTTCCTCGAAGGCGATTTACTTAAGGAAGGTCAAACCGATTCTTATTTCGAGCCGCGCGTATCGGCGACATCAGGAACAATTTTTGAACATTGCGCGCGCGCGCTCGATCGCAGCCTGAACGTCGGCGCACACGGGCTTCCCTTAATGGGCACTGGCGATTGGAACGACGGCATGAACCGCGTCGGCGAACTTGGCAAAGGCGAAAGCGTTTGGCTCGGCTGGTTTCTGCATACAAATTTGTGGGAGTTAGCGAAAATTGCATCATCGCGCGGCGAACGCAAACGCGCCGAAACCTGGCGCCTGCATGTAAGCGCGCTGAAAGCCGCTCTGGAACGCGACGGTTGGGATGGCGACTGGTATCGCCGCGCGTACTTTGATGACGGCTCGCCCCTCGGCTCCGCGCAAAATACCGAATGTCGGATTGATTGCATCGCTCAATCGTGGGGAGTAATGAGCGGCGGCGCTGAGCCGGGCCGAGCCACTCGCGCAATGGCCGCCGTGGATCAGCAACTTCTGCGGCGTGCTCCGGGGCTGAGCCTTCTTTTCACTCCGCCGTTTAATAATACTTCGCGAGATCCCGGCTACATTAAAGCTTATGTTCCCGGCATTCGCGAAAATGGCGGACAATATTCTCATGCCGCCACGTGGAACGTGATTGCCTTCGCGGAGATTGGCGAAGGCGATAAAGCCGCGGAAGTTTTTCGCATGTTGAATCCGATCTCCCGCACAACTTCACGCGCGAATATGCAGCGCTATAAAGTTGAGCCATACGTTCTCGCCGGCGATATTTATGCTGAAGCTCCGCATGTTGGCCGCGGCGGCTGGACCTGGTACACCGGCTCAGCCGGCTGGCTCTATCGCGCCGGACTCGAATGGATGCTGGGCTTCCGGGTTCGCGGCGCAGTTCTTTTTGTTGATCCGTGCATCCCGAAAAACTGGCCGGGCTATTCGGTTGAGTTTCGATATCACTCCGCCACGTACAAAATCGTCGTCGAAAATCCGCTTGGCCTGTGTTGCGGCATCGCTTCAACAAGTCTTGACGGCCGGATCCTCGTCGAAGGCGCCAGCATTCCGCTCGCAGACGACGGCGCGGCGCACGAAGTTCTCGTCGTACTCGGCTAGTTCATCCGCACAATTCCCCTGAAACAAATGTTTGTGAATCGGAAATCTGGAATGTGATAGCGTGCGTTGCATACATCTCACTGCAATCGGGGAGCGTGCGATGAGTGACGACACGTTGAAAGAAAAAATCTCTCGACGGGATATTTTGAAAAATGCGGCCGCAGGCGCAACGATTGCGGGCCTGAGTGGTTTATCTCCTCTACCGCGCAAGCTTTCCGCGGCAATGATTCCGACAGAGTCTGTTTCGCCTTCGGTGGCCTATCGCGTTTTGCCTCTGATATCGACCAGCGACATCTACGTTCCTCCGCGCGGCCGTGGCTTCATGAAATTCAGTTTCGATTTTCCGGAGCCATCTATATTGTTCGAGGGACTTCGATTTTCCTTCCGGATCTATACGTTTGAAAACGCCTACGCGATGGACGGCGATTTAATGACCGTCGCAGACACGCCGGATGGTGGAATCGATCTTTCTTGCACAGGCCTCGTGTGGGCCGGTGGGCAGGAAAAAACGTCGGCACATTTAACCGCGCAGTTTCGCCGTATCGGAACATTCATTGAGTGGAATATTTTTGTGTCGATGGACCAGCCGATTAAATCCGTCGCGGCAATTATTCGGGATGTCCCTCGCGGAAAAATGTCCGCAGGCGGCGGGGCATTCTTTGACACGCGCGACGATGAAATCCTGCTTGGATACCCGTTCGGCGGTGGTGCGCTGAACACCGCGCGTGGAATGGAATCGCCGCTCGCCGTCATTCAACAAAGCGACCACGACTTTTTCTTTCTTTCCGTGCTTGACGACAAAGTCCGCGCGAATCGTTTCTATTTTCAGCCCGGCGAAAGAGGCTATCGCGCGGAATTAATTTATGAGCGCGAAGGCTGGCAGAAGAGCAATTTTTTTCAAAGCCCCACATGGCGCGCCGGGCACACGCAAAGCGCGGAAGACGCCTTTCGTCCGCACTACGAACACGTCGAGAAAACTTTCAAAATTCCAGAATGGGAGAAGCGTGATGACGTCCCCGCCTGGTTTCGGAAAATCGATCTAGCACTCGCGATTCACGGCGCGCACTGGACTGGCTACATTTTCAACGACTACGCAAAGATGCTGAAGATTTTGCAGTGGGTTGTCACACAAATCCCCGCTGAAAATGTTCTAGTTTTTCTGGCCGCGTGGGATGGCCGTTACTATTGGAATTATCCGGTCTATAAAGCCGATCCACGTATGGGCGGCGAAGATGGTCTGCGAAATTTAATTCAGAAGGGGCAAGCCCTGGGCTTTCGATTTATGCCCATGTTCGGAATGAATTCCGCGAATCGCGAGCTCCCGGTGTTTTCGCGAATCGCAGATGCGTCAACAAATCAAATCGATGGCGATCAATTTAGTTTGAATTGGGTGGACTGGGACAACGACCGCCACTTTGAGGGCTGGGGCGCTTACATGAATCTCGGCGTCGATTCCTGGCGGCGCTTTCTTGGCGATCGGATTTCCGATGTGATCACGCGCTACCATGCGGACGCATTTTTCCTGGATATCGCCGGCGGCTGGGAAAATAACACCAAGGCGGACATGCACGAAGGGGTGCGCCATCTCATCTCGGATATGCGAGAGCGCCACCCCGGCGTGATGGCTTGCGGAGAAATGAGTTACGATGCCCTCATGTCGTTGATTCCCGTTTATCAGGTCGGCGGGGCGGCCGGATATCCCGCCGCGTTCAGCAAATACGGGCGATCGTTTCAACACTTGAGCCATCCCGCGCCGGGGCGCGGAAGCAGCGGTGTTCACGAATCCGGATTTTCGCGATTCGATCCGCAAAGCTTGTCGCTCAGCCCGTCACAAATTCCGACGATCACAATTGTTGATGACACGTTTGATCGTTACCGCGACGTGATGGCGGAAATTATTGTTCGAGCGAAGCAGCGCGCTGGTCTCGCGTGACGGCCGCAAAAATGGTAAAGATAATGACGGGCATTGGAGGAATCAAATGAAATTCCGCGTCGTGGCAATCGCGTTGGTTGCGGGACTGATTCTGAGCGTGGCCGGACATTGGGCCAACAAAGTCGAGGCGAATCCGATGACCAAGAAACAATCGTTCGGAAAATTAACGGACGGAACTGAGATCTATCTGTACACGCTGACGAACAAGAACGGAATGGAAGCCGACATTACTAATTTCGGCGGCACTCTCGTGGCGTTGAAAGTGCCCGACCGCAACGGCAAGTTCGCAGACGTTGTGCTGGGCTTGGATACACTTCCCGATTACGTAAGCGGAACAAACTATTTCGGCGCGACGGTCGGCCGATACGGCAACCGCATCGCGCATGGAAAATTCACTCTCGATGGCGTCGAGTACACACTCGCAAAAAATGATGGCGAGAATTCGCTGCATGGCGGAATCAAAGGCTTTAACAAAGTCGTGTGGACAGCGAAGGAAATTCCCTCGAAGGATGGCTCGTCGCTACAACTGAATTATCTCAGCAAGTATGGAGAAGAAGGTTATCCAGGAAATTTATCGGTGCAAGTTGTGTACACGCTTACCGATCACAACGAACTTCAGATCGATTATTCCGCCTCTACTGACAAGGACACAGTTCTGAACCTGACGCATCATTCGTATTTCAATTTGAAGGGACAGGGTGAAGGCGACATCCTTGAGCATAAGCTCACGCTGAATGCCGATCGCTTCACTCCCGTTGATGGCGGACTAATTCCCACCGGCGAACTGCGCAGCGTGAAAGGCACGCCTTTTGATTTCACAACACCGGTCGCAATCGGCGCTCGAATTAATCAAGACGACGAACAATTGAAACTCGGCAAAGGTTATGACCACAACTGGGTGCTGAACCGGAAAGCCGGAGACGCGCTTTCGCTTGCCGCGAAAGTAGAAGAGCCCACGACGGGCCGCGCGATGGAAGTTTGGACCACCGAACCGGGAATTCAGTTCTACACCGGGAATTTTCTTGATGGGAAATCCGGAAAAGGCGGCAAAATTTACAATTTCCGCAACGCGCTCTGCCTGGAAACGCAGCACTATCCAGATTCTCCAAATCATCCGGCGTTTCCAACCACGGAACTGAAACCCGGAGGGCATTTGCACTCGAAAACGGTTTACCGGTTTTCTGCGAAATAAAGCATCAATGGCTTGACAGGAGTGGCCAGAACAGCATATTTTCTGCCTGCAAGCGTTTACATCGCTGTATTTTGCGAGATATTCCCTAAGACTTCGGTCGCTAACCAAAAGGCCGAATAGTCTCTTAGAAAAACGGTCTCGTCAGAGAAATGGAAGGTAGATGGCCATAGCGCTGGCGTTAATTTTATCCGAAGCGCCTACCAGGTTACTCTCGCTCACCTTCGTTGATGTCCTGATCCTCGTTCTGTATTTCGTGATGATCCTGGGCATCGGCTTTTACCTGAAGAGTTACACGAAGACGAGCGAAGATTTCTTTATGGCCGGCCGTTCCATGACGGCCTGGGTCGCTGGTCTAAGTTTTCTCGCCGCAAATTTAGGCTCGCTCGAACTAATGGGCTGGGCCGCCGCCGCATATCAGTACGGAATCCTGGCCACGCACTGGTATTGGATCGGCGCGATTCCCGCGATGCTATTCCTCGGCATCGTGATGATGCCCTTCTATTACATTTCCAAAACGCATTCCGTTCCCGGCTATTTGAAACTCAGATACGGAGAGCCTGCGCGCGTCCTTTCCGCGGTAACTTTCGGCGTGATGACCGTGATGATGAGCGGCATCAACATCTACTCGATGGCGCTCGTGATGAAAGCGATCCTCGGATGGAATATTAATTACAGCATTTGGATTTCTTCGCTCACCGTGGCCGCATACGTGGTTCTCGGCGGATTGCGCTCCGCAATATTTAATGAAGTGCTGCAATTTGTTCTGATCTGGCTCGGCGCGATGCTGATTCCGATTATCGGCCTCGTCGAAACCGGCGGCTGGAGCGGAATGGTTGCGCGCATCCATCAAAATTTTCCCGACGGCAACTACACGCATTTGTGGAGCACGCTCGGCCATTTCGGCGACAATCCAATGGGCGTCCATTGGACGGGAATTGTCCTCGGCCTCGGCTTCGTAATTTCTTTCGGCTATTGGACGACAGACTTTCTCGTCGTGCAACGCGTCCTAACCGCGCGCGATTTACGCTCTGCGAAAATGGCGCCAATTATCGGCGCGTCATTCAAAATGATCGTGCCCTTCATCGTGATTCTCCCCGGACTTCTCGGCCTCGCGATTTTCTCCGGTGATCACAGGCTGGTCGGCGAATCGCAAGCAGTTGCAACCGGCCTGCACAGTTACAACGAAGTTCTGCCATTAATGTTGGCGCGCTATTGCGGCCCCGGTCTTTTGGGATTGGGCATCACTGCGCTGCTCGCTGGATTCATGTCCGGAATGGCCGGCAACGTAAGCGCATTTGCCACCGTGTGGACGTATGATATTTATCGTCCGTTATTTCGCGACGACGCGCCCGATTCGCATTACCTGAGCATGGGGCGTTGGTGCACGGTTCTCGGCGTTTTGATCAGCATCGGCACGGCTTATTTCGTGATGCAATTCCTGAGTATCATGGATTACGTGCAAGCGCTCTTCAGCTTTTTTATCGCACCGCTTTTCGGCACCGTCATTCTCGGAATGCTCTGGAAGCGCACTACTTCCGCCGGCGGATTCTGGGGATTGCTCGCCGGAACATTATCTTCCATCGGCATGTGGCTCTGGGTAAAACTAGATCCGCACGCGCTCACTTACATCGCGCTATCGCCAAAAGCACGCGACATGGCGGAGAATATGTATCGCGGCTTGTGGTCGTGGATAATTTGCGTCAGCGTCACAGTGATTATTAGCCTGCTGACTAAGCCGAAACCCGACTCCGAATTAAATGGGCTCGTTTATGGCTGCACTGAAATTCCGTCCGAAGGCCATCTGGCATTGTATCAACGGCCGATTTTCTGGGCGACAATTGTGGCCATCATTTTCGTGATCTTGAACATCGTATTCTGGTAGGAGCAACTATGCCCGCAGAAGAAGAACGAATATCCATTTGGTTTTTCATTGGCATGTTAGTTTTCGCTTATGGAATCGTTATCACCGCTGCGGGAATTTACGAACTTTTCGTTCCGCCGGCGCATCCGGTAGTTCTTGCTTCGCTTCACGCCGGAGTATGGTGGGGCGCGCTCCTTTTAATCCTCGGTGGCTTTTATATTTATAGATTTTCGCCAAAGAAAGAGAAGTAATGGACCAATATCCCAAGCGGCAAATGACTTTAGGCCTTGTTGTCGGCAATCGCGGATTTTTTCCAGACCATCTGGCGCGCAGCGGACGTCAGGAAATGATCGCCGCGCTTGAAGCCGGCGGCGTGAAAGTAATCGCCCTCGGCGAAACGGATTCAAAACACGGCGCCGTAGAATCTCGCCAGGAAGCCGCGAAGTGCGCCAACCTTTTCAAGCAGCATCGCGAATCCATCGACGGCATCGTCGTAACTCTTCCCAATTTCGGTGACGAGCGTGCCATTGCAGATACACTTCGCATGGCCGATCTCCCCGTTCCAGTACTCGTGCAGGCCACGCCGGACACTGCTTCCAAAATGTCCATCCGCGATCGCCGCGATAGTTTCTGCGGCAAAATGTCCGTCTGCAATAATCTTATGCAGTACGGAATTCCCTACTCGCTCACCTCTGTGCACACAGAAGCCCCTTCATCCGATGCTTTCCGCAAGGATTTGCAGTGGTTTCTCGGCGTATGCCGCGTAGTGAAAGGACTGCGCAGGTTGCGCGTCGGCGCAATCGGTGCCCGTCCCACCGCCTTCAACACGGTTCGCTACAGCGAAAAAATTCTCGAGGCCAATGGAATTTCCGTCGAAACGCTGGACCTCTCCGAAGTTCTCGGCCGAATCGCGAAAATGAAGGACGACGATCCCGCGCCACAAAAAAAGTTAAACGCGATTCGCAAGTATGTCGCCACGCAAGGAATTCCTGACGCCGCCCTGCTGAAAATGGCCAAGCTCGGCGCAGTAATCGATCACTGGATGCGCGAAACAGAAGTGGCCATTAGCGCGATTCAATGTTGGACCAGCCTGGAAGAATATTTTGGCGTAGTTCCCTGCACTGTGATGAGCATGATGAGCAACGAAGGAATGTCCAGCGCCTGCGAAGTGGATATTTGTGGCGTGATTGGCATGCACGCGCTTCAACTTGCTTCCGAAACTCCTAGCGCCCTTCTCGACTGGAATAATAATTATGCCGACGATCCCGACAAGGCCGTCTGCTTCCATTGCAGTAATCTTCCGATGCATTTTTTCCAGGAAGTGAAAATGGATTTCCAGGAAATTATCGCCGGCACCGTCGGCAAGGAAAATACTTTCGGCACTTGCGTCGGCCGTGTGAAATCCGCGCCCATGAGTTACGCGCGCTTTTCCACCGACGATCGCACCGGAGCAATTCGCGGTTACGTCGGCGAAGGCGCTTTCACTGACGATCCGCTCAGCACCTTCGGCGGCGCTGGCGTCGTCAAGATTCCTAAGCTTCAGGATTTGCTCCGCTATATTTGCGAACGCGGATTTGAACATCACGTGGCCGCCAATCTCTCCACTGTATCCGGCATCGTCTACGAAGCGACCACGCGTTATCTCGGCTGGAATATTTACGAGCACAAGGGATGAGCGCCATCGTCGCCGGCGTTGATTTTGGAACGCTAAGCGTCAGACTTTCTCTGTTCGATAGCGAGCGCGGCCGCTTGGGTTCTGCAACCGCCGAATATCCGCTGAAGCGCAAAAAAGAAGATCCCGACTACGCCACGCAATCCCACGCAGATCAAATGGAAGCGTTGGTTCTCGCATCACGCAAAGCCCTGCAAACTTCCGGCGTGAACGGAAATGATGTAGCGGCACTCGCGTTGGATACCACTGGCTCCAGTGTAATTCCAGTGGGCGATAAACTCGCGCCCCTCAACGATTATTATCTCTGGTGCGATCATCGCGCGTGGAAAGAAGCCGCAAGAATCACAGAAGTTGCGCGCGAAACAAAATTGCCTGCCATCGACTGGTGTGGCGGCGTTTATTCCTCCGAGTGGGGCTTCGCAAAACTTCTACACTGGCTGCGCAACAATCCGGAAAAGCGCGGCCAATTTGTAACAGCATTTGAACACTGCGATATGGTCGCCGCAGTGCTTTGTGGCATCACCGATCCGCGCGAAGCTCCGCGCAGTATTTGCGCGATGGGGCACAAGTGGCTGTGGAATAAATCGCTCGCTGGATTTCCCTCCAACGATTTCTTCACCGAAGTCGATCCCCTTCTTTCCGGCATCGGCGAAAAACTGCAAGGCCGCTACGCAACATCGGATAAAATTGCCGGCACATTGTCACCCCATTGGGCGGAAAAAATGGGCTTGCGCGCCGGAATTCCAATTCCTGTCGGCGCGTTTGACGCGCACTGGGACACCATCGGCGCGGGCGCGCAATTGCACGACATCGTAAATGTAATCGGCACTTCGACTTGTATGATCGGCATCAGCGAGAGCACCGCGCTCGTGCCGGGACTGTGCGGCGTCGTGCCGGGTTCGGTGAATCCGCGCTACACCGGAATTGAAGCGGGACTTTCCGCGACCGGCGATATTTTTGACGCCATCGCGAAGCGCGCCGGAATTTCCGTGGCGGAAATGTCCAGGAGCATCGAAAATTATCGCGCCGGAGAAACCGGATTGTTGCGCCTCACCTGGGACAACGGCGATCGCACAGTTCTCGTGAACGCGGAACTTGGCGGCGCAACTCTCGGCTGGAAATTGACGCACACTGCGCACGACGAATTATTCGCGGCAATCGAAGGTACGGCCTTTCACACGCGCGTTATTCTGGAACGAATGGAACAGCACGGCGTGCGAATCGATCGCGTGATTAATGGCGGCGGCATTCCCAATCGGAATGCAAAGTTAAATCAAATTTACGCCGACGTTTTGAACAAACCCGTCCTCGTGCCGCAAGGAGACGTAACCAGCCTGGGCGCCGCCATTTTCGCTTTCCTCGCTTGCGGTGCGTTCAAAAATATCGAAGAGGCGCAGAACGCGATGTGCCCCAAATTCAGAATCTTTGAACCAAACCCGGCAAGCGTCGCGATCTATCAGCAGTTGTATCCTTTATATAGGAAACTTTATTTCGCATTCGGAGAAAAGCAATCCGCTGCCGCAAGTATCGGCGACGTAATGCCCGAAATCCGAAGAATCGGCGCGGAGGTCCGAGGCTCCCAATGATGCTCACATCCCTGCGCGCGGAAGTCCTTGAAGCGAATCTTGAATTGGTTCGCAAAGGTTTGGTGATTGATACTTTCGGAAACGCCAGCGGAGTTTCGCGCGAAAAAGGTCTCGTCGTCATCAAGCCCAGCGGAGTCGCATACAACAAGATGCGCCCCGCCGATCTTGTAATCACCGATCTAAACGGGAAAATCGTCGAAGGTAAACTTCGCCCATCATCCGATCTGGCGACTCACATCGTTCTCTACAAATCATTTCCGAAAATCGGCGGCGTAGCTCACACGCACTCGCGAATGGCCACCGCTTGGGCGCAGGCGCGACGTGAAATTCCATGCCTCGGCACAACTCACGCCGATTATTTTCACGGACCTGTGCCCGTCACGGCCGTCATGTCTCACAAAGAAATCGAATCTGATTATGAACTGAACACCGGCCACGCAATCGTGAAACGCATGGCGGGAATCAACCCGCTCTCAATGCCCGCGATCCTGGTTTCGGGGCACGCGCCATTTTGCTGGGGAATTTCGCCACTCGAAGCCGCTCACGCCGCAATGATGCTCGAAGAAGTCGCGCACATGGCTTACATGAGCGTCGCGCTAAATCTCCAAGCCGACCCAATATCAGAATCGCTGCTGAACAAACATTTTCTGCGCAAGCACGGCGCCGACGCCTACTACGGCCAACCAAAGAAGAAGAATCGAGGCTGATTGCGATGCGAGAAAAAATCACGCCCATCACAAATGAATCACGCAATCTTACGCGCCGCCAGTTCGCCGCAAAATCCGCGAAGCTCGCCACCGCCGCGTCTATTGCGTCACTGATTCCAACTTGGCTTTTCTCCGACGCCGCCACCGCGCAACGCGTCACAATTCGCACTGACCAGGAAATCGGCGTCGTTCGCCCTGAACTGCACGGCCACTTCGCGGAACATTTGGGCTCCTGCGTTTACGGCGGATTGTGGGTCGGCAAGAATTCTTCAATTCCAAACACAAATGGATATCGCAAGCAGGCCATCGAATATCTCCGCGAACTAGGCATTCCGGTTTTGCGTTGGCCCGGTGGATGTTTCGCGGACGATTATCACTGGCGCGACGGAATTGGCGCGCCCGCGCAACGTCCTAAGCGCGTGAACATTCATTGGGGCGGCTATCTTGAAGACAACAGTTTCGGCACGCACGAATTTATCGAACTCTGCCGGATGATTGGCGCCGAACCATACCTCGCCGGCAATGTTGGCAGTGGCTCGCCGGAAGAAATGCGCAATTGGATCGAATATTGCAATCTCCCCGCGGGCAGCACTCTTTCCGACGCGCGCGCCGCAAATGGTTCCTCCGATCCATTCCACGTGAAATATTGGGGCGTAGGAAATGAAAGCTGGGGCTGCGGCGGAAATATGCGCCCCGAAGAATACGCCACCGAATATCGCCGTTTCTCCACATACCTGCGAACTTTCGGCGGCACAAAACCGTTTCTCGTCGCGTCAGGCCCAAATGGAAACGATTCAGAATGGTCTCGCGGCTTGATGACAGGATTTCGCCGCAACACGCCCGACGGTCTTTCCATGCATTATTATTCCGGCGGAAAAGATCCCGCGCAAAGTTTCTCCACCACGAATATGACCGACCAACTTTCCAGCTTTGCAAGAATTGAACAGGCCGTGATTCAGCAACGCGCGCTGCTCGATGGATATGACGGCGGACGCAGAGTCGCACTATTTCTCGACGAGTGGGGCGTGTGGGACAAAATTCCACCTGAAGACGAAGCTCGTTACGGAAAACTTTGGCAGCAAAGCACCATGCGCAGCGCGGTTGCCGCTGGATTGGGACTGAATCTTTTCAATCGTCAGGCCGATAAACTCTATATGTGCAACATCGCGCAAATCGTGAACGTGCTTCAGTCACTGCTGCTCACCGATGGCCCGCAGGGTGAGCATTGCGTTCGCACCACCACCTATCACGCGTTCATGCTCTTCAAATCACATCGCGCAAAAACTTCAGTGCGAGTTGAAACGCAAATCTCCACGCCGCTTGATCTTTCCGTTTCTGCATCCAAGAGCGACGGCCAACTGGTTGTTACTTTCGTGAACCCGCGCCATGATGCGGACCTTCAAGTTGACTGCCGCATTCAAGGTGCAAACGCGAAAGAAGGTACAGCGCAAATTCTTCACGATGCCGATTGGAATGCCTGCAATAGCTTCGATTCTCCAAATCGAGTTACACCGCAGCCACATCCGATTCACGTGGAAGGCTCGACAATTCAATTGAATCTGCCGCGCCTCTCTGTCGTCACGGCCACACTCCATACGAGCTAGCGTCGAATATTTATTCGCTAATCGCATCTTTTCGCCGCTATTGACGCGGATGTCCTTACAGGATACTTTCGCCCTGTTAATCCTCAGAAGTTCTTACGGGAGGCAATTATGCAACGCCGTTATGCAGTAGGTATTTTATCGGTTTTAGTTTTCGCAGTTCTGGCGGCATCAGCGGACGACTTTTGGGTCAAGAAAGATTGGAAACAGTGGACCGCGGCAGATTGTAAAAAACTGCTTGAAGATTCGCCATGGGCGCATCGAAAACTTCTGGAAAACGAAACCAACGTTGGCCGCCTGCCCAGCGCTGCCAACGCGGGAGTCGGCGCCTCGCCCGGCCAGGCCGATACCGCTAATAATAAGGATACCGGTGAAGTGAACTACGTCGCTCAGATTCGCTC
>Ga0193726_1000603_pt1 | contig 36247 bp, 30 predicted proteins | sample H2c1metaG_FD_144928 | JGI IMG/M metagenome (GOLD analysis project Ga0193726, IMG submission 144928) | Soil microbial communities from a riparian zone of the East river system, Colorado, United States - H2c1 | ecosystem: Environmental > Terrestrial > Soil > Riparian zone | place: USA: East River... | reverse complement strand
TAAATGGTGTTGTCCTCGATGCTCTTGGATTTGCTTCTATAACACAAACCTTTCCATCTTTAATGGCATATTGAATATTGATCAGCCCTTTTATATTTAACGCCCTTGCAATTTTTTCAGCATAAAACTCCATGGTAGTCACTTCGAGAGGGGTTAGATTAAATGCAGGCAAAACAGCATTACTGTCGCCACTGTGGATACCTGCCGGCTCAATATGTTCCATCACTCCCATTACATGAAAATCTTCTCCGTCAAATATCGCATCGATCTCAGCTTCCTGGCACCTGTCAAGGAAATGATCTACCAATATTCCTGATTATGGGGTGTGTTTCAATAAACTTACCACTGCTTTTTCAAGGTCCTCATCATTAATCACGATCCTCATTCTCTGGCCTCCCAATACATAACTCGGACGAACCAATACGGGATACCCTACTTTATGAGCTACCTCAATTGCTTCATCTACATCATAAGCCGTCCCATAATCAGGATAAGGAATATCCAGTTCTTTTAAACGATCACTGAAGCGTCCACGATCTTCGGCAATATCCATGCTGTCATATGATGTTCCGATGATAGCGATCCCTCTTTCATGTAAAAACTTTGCCAGCTTAAGTGCAGTTTGGCCTCCCAATTGAACAATAACCCCATCTGGTTTTTCATGTTCAACAATTTCCCACAAATGTTCCCAATAGACCGGCTCAAAATAAAGCTTGTCGGCCATGTCAAAATCTGTCGATACCGTTTCAGGATTACAATTCACCATGATGGATTCATAGCCGCATTCTTTTATTGCCAGCAAACCATGCACGCAGCAATAATCAAATTCAATTCCCTGCCCGATCCTGTTTGGACCTGAGCCAAGCACTATGATCTTCTTTTTATCGGAGACTTTGCTTTCATTGATATGTCCCTCTTCAAATGTTGAATAGAAATAGGGTGTCTTTGCTTCAAATTCCGCACTGCAGGTGTCTACCATTTTATAAACTCTCGTTATCCCCAGCGCCTTTCTTTTTTTATAAATATCTTCTTCGTCCCCATGCTCCATGATGCGACTGATTTGTTCATCGCTAAATCCATTCACTTTTGCTTCCCGTAACAGATCTGTTGGAAGGGAATCAAGATCATATTTTGCCAATTCTTTCTCAATGTTGCAGATCTTCTGTATCTCATAAATGAACCATCTGTCAATTCCAGTTGCTTTTGAAATGGTATTCACACTTACTCCCATCATCAGCGCATCCTTAATTCTGAAAATGCGATCCCATTTTGGAACTTTTATATGACTAAGGATATCTTCTGCCTTCATCAGGCTTTTCCCATAGTAGCCTAGTCCTACGGCATTGTTTTCTAAACTTTGACAAGCCTTTTGAATGGCTTCCGTAAAACTTCTTCCGATAGCCATTACTTCACCTACACTTTTCATCTGGAGCCCAAGCGTATCGTTTCCTCCCTTGAACTTATCAAAATTCCAGCGGGGAATTTTTACGATCACATAGTCCAAAGCCGGTTCAAAATAAGCAGAGGTTGTTTTTGTAATCTGATTCTGCAATTCATCAAGGGTGTACCCGATGGCGAGTTTGGCCGCAATTTTTGCAATGGGGTATCCGGTAGCTTTTGACGCAAGAGCCGATGACCTGCTTACACGGGGATTAATTTCTATGGCGATGATCTCTTCTGTATTTGGATTTAATGCAAACTGCACATTACAACCGCCGGCAAAATTTCCAAGGTCACGCATCATTTTGATGGCAGTGTTCCGCATCAATTGCATGGCGGTATCGCTAAGCGTCATTGCGGGAGCCACCGTAATGGAATCTCCCGTGTGAATTCCCATCGGGTCAAAATTTTCGACACTGCAGATAATGACTACATTATCATTAGCGTCCCGGAGCAGCTCCAGCTCAAACTCTTTCCATCCAAGAACTGCCTTTTCTACCAACACCTCATGAATTGGTGAGGCCTGCAAACCCCGGTTCAGTGCTTCATCAAGCTCATCTTTATCGTGGACAATGCCGCCGCCTGTTCCTCCAAGGGTAAATGAAGGACGGATTACCAGTGGAAATCCAATATCCTGGGCATATTCCTTTCCTTCTAAAAACGAATTAGCTGTTTTTGCAGTACCCACAGGCACGCCAAGCTCAATCATCCATTTGCGGAATTTTTCCCTACCAGCCGCACATTGTATTGTTTCCATATTCCCAGGTCTTCCGCTTCTTTGGCGAGGTTCAATGCTGTTTGGCCACCCATGGTTGGCAATACCGCATCAATTTTATTTTCTTCGAGTATCTGTTCAATGCTTTCAACGGTCAGCGGAAGTAAATAAACTCTATCGGCCATCATGGGATCCGTCATGATCGTGGCCGGGTTACTGTTGATGAGAATTACTTTTACGCCCTCCTCCCGCAAGCTGCGTGCGGCCTGGCTTCCTGAATAATCAAACTCGCAGGCCTGCCCAATGATAATAGGCCCCGAACCGATAATGAGAACTGATTTAATCGAATTATCTTTTGGCATTATGTTATTTCACCTTTAGAGAAGGGATAAAAAAACCGGGCTAATTGCCCGGGTTGCAAAACTAAGGGAATATGATTTCTTTTGAGGAGTTGTGCTTAAAAACTTACTCAGAGTTTTAGCTGTGATATGTTGACATTTCTATCTCGTCCAGCATAACCAACGATTGGGTCCTGTCCGTTTTCTTTTGATAGCCCCTTTTGGCCTCGTACTTTATTTTCTTCTTGTTCACCCATTTTTGCCGGGCCTCCTGTCCTTTCAGGATGCCGACAATAATTCCAACGGTAAGGATCAACCTGAAGGAAAATTTATAAAAAATCGTTTTCATCTCCGAATAAAATTTCATTTCTATACTAAAAATTCATGCCATAAATTTTATGCCAGACCGTAAAAAGTTTTTGCTCCGGTTAAATAAATGTTTAATAAATGATTCCTGGTCCTGGACAAAAACATTCAATCAAGCCTCAAATATCACAGGGCTTTTCTTTTCCGTATTTATTCAGCTGCACTGCACATCTGGATAAATACTGTCTCTATATATAATAGTGCATAGTAAATTTGATTATGCTGCACGTGCTGAAGATTATTAGTATTTTTTTTATTTCAATGAAGATTTACTCCCAACCGTTAGTTTTTTCAAAGAATTATTTTCGATGGCCCGTATCCAATAAACCGGTCATCGTTGCCAATTTTGGCGAATTGCGTTCCGGCCACTGGCACATGGGCCTTGATGTTCGCACCGATCAAAAAGTAAACATGCCTGTGTATGCAGCCGCCGATGGATATATTGCCAGGATCAGTGTAAGGGCATTTGGATTTGGGCAGGCCATCTATATCAATCACCCAAATGGACTTACAACTGTTTACGGTCATCTTAATAAATTTTTCCCGAAGCTGGATAGTTTTGTCAGGGAAGAACAATACAATCGTCAGAGCTGGGAAATAGAAATTGATCTTAACAAAGAAGATTTTCCCGTTCGAAAAGGACAATTCATAGCGCTCAGCGGGAGTACAGGTGCATCGCAGGGACCCCATGTCCATTTTGAAATAAGAAATACACAAACCGAAAGATGCATTAACCCAATGCTTTTTGATTTCCCAATCCCGGATGTAGTGCCTCCCGTGATAACAAAATTGGCTATGTATAATCGGGGTTTGACTGAATACGAACAAAACCCGACCCTGTTCCCCGTAAAAAAATTCAAGGGTAAATATGTATTAAAAAAAGATACCGTGATCAGGACCGGCCTCTCAAAATTGGGTTTTGCGATTGGGGCATATGATTGTGTAAGCGGATCGCCAAACCCCAATGGAATTTACGGCGCGAGGATTTATTTGGACAAACAACTGGTCAATGAATTTTTCCTGGATAGCATGGATTATGAGGAGACAGGTTATGTCAATGCCCATATTGATTACAGGTACCGGTACCACAGTGGAATTTATCTTCAGCAATTATTTAAACTCCCGGGGGATCGGGGTAGCGCTTATAAATTGAATGATAATGACGGTATCATTACCTTGAATGATACTAATGTTCATTCTATCAAAATTGAGATCCTTGACGCTAAGCAGAATATTTCCCTGTTACAGTTCAAGATTCAGCACAATGACCACCTGGCTACGTTTATAAATCATCCTTTGGATAAATACTTTGCCCCAAATTTTGTGAATGTTTTTGAAAAGAATGATTTTGAATTGTACCTGCCGGAGGAGGCCTTGTATGACTCCATTCAACCAATATTCTTTCGTAATATGTATGCCGACAAGGTCAATGACATTTCCGCCACATTTCATTTCTCGGACGCATCCATTCCAGTGCATGGCCAAATAAATATCCGGATCAAACCCACGATCAGGGTACCTGAAGTATTTAAGAATAAATTGGTCATTCAACAGGCCGATGAAGGAAACACCACCTACCGTAAAGCAACCTGGCAAAAAGACTGGCTCGCTGCATCCTTCAATGAATTCGGATCCTACAAAGCATTTATCGACAGCACACCTCCTGCTATTAATGAATGGAAAGGGGTTGATACCATTGATCTTAGCGCATCAGAAAATATTGTGTTCTTTCCACGTGACAATACAGCCATAAAAAATTTCAGGGTTGAATTGGATGATCAATGGCTTAGGTTTACGAATGACAAAGGAGCGGCATGGATATATAATTTTGATGAACGATGTCCCTTCGGCACACACAAACTGAATGTTAGAGTCGAAGATATCGTAGGAAATGTTTTGGAAAAGACATGGTGGTTCAAAAGAAATGAGTTGCTCCATTCAAATAAAAAGGGATCTCTGAATAAAAAAGTGACATCAAAAAAGAAATAACATCTTATTGTAATTATTTTAATAATATGAATTATGATTATTTTGAAAGAAGGCGATAAAGCTCCCGCATTTTCTGGAAAGGACCAGGACGGAAAAACCATTTCCCTGGCGGATTTTAAAGGGAAGAAACTCGTTTTATATTTCTATTCTGAGGCTGACTCTCCAACCTGTACGATAGAATCGTGCAATCTCCGCGATAATTACAGTTTGCTTAAGAAAAAGGGATTTGAAATAATAGGCGTGAGCCCCGATGATCAAAAAAAGCAAAAAAAATTTGAAACCAAGTATGGTCTTCCCTTTCCATTAATTGCTGATACTTCGCATGACATCCTTGAAAAATATGGGGTCTGGGATCAAAAAAAATTATTTGGTCGTGAATATATGGGAGTACTCAGAACTACATTTGTGATTGATGAAAAAGGGATTATACAAAAGATTTTTACAAAGCCTAAAAACAAAGCTCACGCGGAGGAAATCATTGCTGCAATAAAGAAATAACATGCCTTTTTGGAACGCCACCATGGGCAACCTTTTATTTTCGTTTTTCGATGGTATAATTACTTATTACATCGTCTAAACTAATATTATGAAAGGAAAATTCTTGCTACTCTTCTGCTTTACTACATTAAGAATATTTGCGCAAACTGATACAACTGCGGTGGATATTTCGAAAGAAGTATCGGGCAAAAAAAAATCCTCGGAAAAAGAATCACAAAAAGTTTTCTATGGTCAACGATTGATAAATGCAAGGACGGTAGAGGTCCTTCACAAAGGAGTCATGGCTTTTACGATAGTACATACGTTTGGGGATGCTGCTGGTAAGTCCGGTGGTTTCAAGAACTTTTTTGGTTTGGATGAAGTTTCTGATGCCCTCCTCGGATTCCAGATTGGCCTCGGGAACCATTTGAATCTTGCCCTTCAGCATGCAGTGGGATATCGTGACCCTTTTGGATTGCAACACTTTTATGAAGCCGGACTCAAATATCAATTTATGAGCCAGGGGGACCATGGGAACCCTTTTTCACTTACAGCCTATGGAAATGTTGTTTCGTCTGCCAACAAAATAGATTCAACGGCTCCTGAATCTTTATTTGAGAGTACCTCAGACAGGATGAGCGAACTTTTTGAATTAATGGTGGGAAGAAGATTTGGCAATTTCAGCCTCCAGTTAAGTGGAACTATTCTGCATACTAATTTTGTTATTCCCGGGGACCAGGATAATTTGGTTTCGGTGGGTGCCGCTGTGAGGTTTCCTCTAAGCAAGAAACTCTATATTATTTCGGATTATTATCATTCGTTCCGTTCCCAGGAAAGTTCAGATACCTGGAAAAGTCATGGACTTCCTTCCCGCGATGTATTTGGTATCGGGGCTGAAATATTAACTGCAGGGCATGTGTTTCACTTGAACTTTACCAATGCGCGCAATGTTCTGGAAAATCGGTTTTTGCCCAGGACTACCGATTCATGGGGTAAGGGGCAATTTCGCTGGGGCTTTACACTTACAAGAAATTTTACCGTATTCAGAGATAAAAAAAGCCAACAATAATACGGGGAAAACAGATCTCATTCCTGGCCTGGTGTAATAATAAATAAATTCCAGGTCAGGAAATGACCCATTCAACTTCGCCAAAATCAAATTGTTCTTCTATTGCGTGCTGAACAATGAGTTGTCCTGTTTGACTAACGGATTTTACTTTTGCTTCAAAGCTGCGGGCATCCTTCTTAAACTTTACGACTTCATCTTTTTTGTAAAGAGCCTGGTTATAATATTCCATAGTTGAACCAGGGCCATCAGTTATTAATTTGTTGTAAGAGTCTTCAATTGTTTTACAAAGCTCCTTTGCTAACCCGGCCGATTGATAATTCTTCCCGGTTATTTGTTTTATAGAAACCGGGTTTTTTAAAGCATCCGGAAATTCCGCTTGATTATTATTAATACCAATTCCGATGATTGCCCACTTCCAGGCTGAGGATGCGTCAATTCCATCTGGCCCCAAATCAATGCCTGAAAGTCCTCCCACAATATTCTCAATAAGGATACCCCCCAGTTTCCGGTCTTTCCAATAGAGGTCATTGGGCCATTTTATCTTTAAGTTATAATCGGTGTAACTGGAAAGAAAAAAATGGGTAGCCACTGCAACACAAGCACTGAGATGAAACTGCTGAAATGCTTGTAAAAACTCGGGTTTGAGAGCAATACTCAATATGATATTTGCCTCTTTTTCCGATATCCATGATTTGCCTCGTTGTCCTTTACCGGCAGTTTGATTATGAGCAAAATAACAGGTTCCGGGCTGTGCCAGATTTGCATGAATTTGAGCAAGGGCATAGTTATTGGTGCTGTCAATGGATTCCAGCTCAATAAAAGGGATTCCTATTGGATGATTAACAGAAGTGAGTGGCAATTAATCACTATTTTTGACAAAGATAGATGAGCAGCGATAAGAACCTTGAAGAGCCCCGGCGATAAATTGGCGGGATGCCGAAAAGACGTTTTTCCTGTTTTTTAAACAGCGAGCGTTGGCATACGACGGAACCGAAGTAAAATAAAATAACCGGACGATCGTCTCATATAATAAATCGCCTCGAAAATGATTATTAACTAAAAATAATTTGATTATTGGAACAACTGGCATTACTCGCTACCCGTAAAAAGAAAGTTGCTACCCGGTTAACGAAGAGTTCAAAAATCATTAAAACTATTATCCACGCAATTCAACAAAAAAAAGGAGAAAACATTATTTCACTTGACTTGCGCAAAATACCTGAAGCCGTTGCGGACTTTTTTATAATCTGTGAGGCCAGTAACCAGCCACAGATCAGGGCAATTTCAGATTTTGTGGAAAGCCAGGCAAAAATAGTGTGTAGCGAAACTCCTTACCGTCATGAGGGCATGAAGAATATGCAATGGGTGCTCATTGACTACATAAATGTTGTAGTTCATATTATGTTACCCGAAACCAGGAAGTTTTACAAGCTGGAAGATATGTGGAGCGACGCAGCTGCAGAAGAATATGAAGATTAGCAGGCTTTGATGAATATTTATAATTAATATAATTCATTTTTAAAAAATCTCAATAAGCAGAAGATAGAAGAAAAAATTTTATGTCACAAGAACCATATAATAAAAACGACAGATCAAATTTACCCCGTTTTAATAATCGCCCTCCAGGTGATGATAATACGCCAAAGAAGGGACCCCGCTTCAGTATCTACTGGATATATGCTATCATTTTTGCTGTTTTGATAGGATTCCAGTTGTATAATCCTTTTTCGAGCAATACGGGTAAGTCAACTCCCAATGAGTTTAAACAAATGATCCTGCAAGGGGATGTAGATAAATATGTTATCATCTCAAACAGAAATATTGTTAGATTATATCTAAAGCAGTCGGCCATTGACAAATACAGGGATCGGTTGAAATCGAATCTTGGTGGAAAGGTAAATACAGAGGGTCCCCAGTTTTATTTCAAATATTCAGGGGATTTTGAAAAACAAATGGCTGATTTTTATACGCAAAACAATAAACCGCTTATAAGCCAACAGGTTCCTTATGAGGTTGACCAGGAAAGGGACTGGTTTGGAGGAGCGCTCCAATTTTTGTTACCATTGTTACTCTTTATTGCACTTTGGATATTGCTGATGCGGAAAATGGGGGGTAGTGCAGGTGGGGGTGGCGGTCCTGGCGGCATCTTTAATATCGGCAAATCGAAAGCTACCCTTTTTGATAAGGGCGCAAAAGTGAACATTACATTTGCTGACGTAGCAGGTTTGGATGAAGCCAAGGTAGAGGTAATGGAGATCGTTGATTTTTTAAAGAATCCAAAAAAATACACAGCCCTTGGTGGTAAGATCCCCAAAGGAGCATTATTGATCGGCCCGCCAGGGACCGGCAAAACCCTTCTTGCAAAAGCAATGGCAGGGGAGGCCCAGGTTCCTTTTTTCAGCATGAGTGGCTCTGATTTCGTAGAACTATTTGTTGGGGTTGGCGCCAGTCGTGTTAGGGATCTCTTCAAACAAGCGCGTGAAAAAGCGCCTTGTATAATTTTTATCGATGAAATAGATGCCATTGGTCGTGCCCGGGGAAAAAATATGATGATGAGTAATGATGAGCGGGAAAGCACATTGAATCAATTGCTGGTCGAAATGGATGGATTTGGAACTGATACAGGAATTATTGTTTTAGCTGCCACCAATCGTCCGGATGTTCTTGACACGGCGCTGCTTCGTCCAGGCCGGTTCGACAGGCAAATATCAATTGACAAACCAGACCTGAAGGGCCGTGAAGCTATATTCAGGGTACATCTGAAGCCGATAAAAATTTCTAAGACACTTGATATACATAAACTGGCCGAGCAGACTCCCGGGTTTGCAGGAGCCGATATTGCAAATGTGTGTAACGAAGCTGCCCTGATTGCTGCGCGCAAAGGGAAGGAAGCTGTTGAAATGGAAGATTTCCAGGACGCCGTGGATAGAGTTATTGGAGGTCTTGAAAAAAAGAGTAAGATCATTCTGCCGGAAGAAAAAAAGATCATTGCCTACCATGAAGCTGGCCACGCCGTTTGCGGATGGTATCTCGAACACGCATACCCCCTTTTGAAAGTTACGATCGTTCCGAGAGGTACCGCCGCATTGGGATATGCGCAGTACACTGCGAAAGAACAATACCTGTATAATACAGACCAGTTGATGGACCAGGTTTGTATGACCCTCGGCGGAAGGGCAAGTGAAGAGATCTTTTTTAGTAAGATTTCTACCGGCGCACAGAATGACTTGCAGCAGATCACAAGAATTGCTTATGCTATGGTTACCGTATACGGAATGAATGATAAGGTAGGAAATGTAAGTTTTTATGATCCGCAACAGGAAAATGCATTTACCAAACCATACTCTGAAGAAACTTCAAAAATAATAGATCAGGAAGTTCGGAAGCTCATCGATGAAGCTTATGAAAGAACGAAGGCCTTGTTGAGGGAGAAAAAATCACAGGTTGAAAAGCTGGCAGAAGCTTTGCTTGAGAAAGAAGTATTATTCCAAAGTGATGTAGAAGCATTGATCGGTAAACGTCCTTATGAAGAAAAAAAAGCGTTGGAGCCTGAACATGCCGCTGAAATTTCAGAAGGCGTTCCTCCCTATGACAGCGACGTTACAAACAAATCTTTGCACTAAATGAATGTATCTCCTTCAAAAGAAAATATTTTAAAGAAAATCAGGAAGGCGTTGACTCAATCAACGCCTCTTCCTTTTCCCCAAAGCGAAGGAAACAATTCCATTTTTCCCCAACCAGAGCAAGAACTGGAACTTGAGTTTGCCGAACAGTTTACGAAACTGCAGGGAAAATTTATTTTTTGTTTGAATCACCAGGAACTTGCGTTTCAATTTAATAGTCTTGTTCGCAAACAAGGATGGAAGAAGATCTATTGCAGGGAAAATAATATTCTGAACCTTGTCAATGCACAATTGGGTGATTGGTTCACAGATGACCTTCCGGGTTGTGATGTATCTGTAACAAGTTGTGAAGCATTGGTTGCGAGGACAGGATCCATCGTAATCAGTACAGCGCAATCAAGTGGTAGAACGGTAAGCGTTTATGCACCCATTCATATCTGTATTGCCTATACAAAACAAATCGTTTTTGATGTTAAGGACGCCTTACTCCAGGTCAGGAACAGGTATGGCGAACGGATTCCTTCCCTGATAAGTTTTGCTACCGGCCCAAGCCGTACGGCAGACATTGAAAAAACACTTGTTGTGGGCGTGCATGGCCCGAAAGAAGTATATTGCTTTTTGGTAGATGAATAAGTGCCTCCTCCTTTGTACTTTTATAATATGAACAACAAGAGTATCTATAATTTATTTGTTTATGGTTCATTGCGCAGCGGATTCAAAAGCAGTGCTTATGAGTATATCAGCAGGTTTTTCTCTTTTGTGGGGGAGGCTAAAGTGAGAGGTACCTTATATGACCTGGGTCAATATCCCGCAGGAGTTCCGGTCGCCCGGGAAAATTTTATTATCGGCGAGTTGTATACTATTAAGAATGAATCGGAATTCTCGTGGGCAATTGGCCAGTTGGATGATTATGAAGGGGTGACTGTTGAACCTGATGAGGTTCAATTATATAAAAGAGAATTGATCGATGTTATGGTAAATAATACCGTTACTTCAGCCTGGATCTACTGGTACAATGGAAAAACCGAAGGCTGCCCGGTGATTGAATCAGGTGACATGATTCAATATCTTCAGCAAAAGAAATAGCACGTGCAAATTTCACTGAATAAAAAAATCTACTTTCTTTCCGATTTTCATCTCGGTGCCCCGGATTATGACAGCAGTCTCGAAAGAGAAAAGACAATTGTTCATTTTTTAGATTTAATAAAAAATGACGCGGCAGAGATTTTCATCGTCGGAGACATGTTTGATTTCTGGTACGAATACAGGAGAGTTGTGCCAAAGGGTTATGTAAGATTGCTGGGGAAACTTGCTGAAATTGCCGACCTGGGTATAAAAATTCACTTTTTTGTAGGCAATCATGACATGTGGATGAAAAATTATTTTCAAAAGGAATTGAACATCCCGGTATATTTTCAACCAAAAGACTTTGAATGGAATGGAAAGACTTTCCATATCGGGCATGGGGACGGGTTGGGCCCTGGAGATCATCGGTACAAATTCCTTAAAAAAATCTTCCGGAACAGGTTCAGCCAGTGGCTTTTTGGGGTTTTTCCTCCTTACATAGGCATGGGCCTGGCAAATTTCCTTAGTCGCAGGAGCCGCTCGCAAACCGGCGCAACGGAAGAGGTATTTTTAGGAGAAGAAAAGGAATGGCTGATTATTTATTGTAAGAATATCCAGGCAAAAAGAAATTTTGATTTTTTTGTCTTTGGACATAGACACCTGCCTATCGATTTTCGTCTCCATACCGGGAGCCGCTATATTAATTTAGGTGATTGGATACATTATTTTACCTATGCTGTATTTGATGGAAAGAGCCTTGAATTAAAATCTTTCAAAGACAAAAGTTCTAAAATAATCAGGAATTAATGAGAAGATTTTTTTACATATTATTATTGTTTTTTTTCCAACCATCCTCCGTTTGGTGTCAAAAGAGTGAGCCTTACAAATTAATCGCTTCAATTATCGGGGATGTTGTTGATTTCACAGTAGACAATCTCGACAATGTATATGTAATCACAAGTAGCGACCAGTTAAAAAAATACAATACCAATGGCGATTCGGTGGCCATTTTTAATAATGTAAAAAGATTTGGCAAGATATCCACGATCGATGTATCCAACCCGCTCAAGGTTTTACTTTATTATAAAGATTTTTCAACCATTGTGATGCTCGACAGGTTATTGACCGTTCGCAATACGATAGACCTGAGGCAACAGAATATTTTCCAGGTAAATGCTATCGGCCAATCATATGACAATAATATCTGGTTGTACGATGAAGGTGACAGCAAATTGAAAAAGATTGATGATGCCGGGAAGGTCTTGCTGGAAACGCCTGATTTCAGACTTTTATTTAATGAGGCCCCCCATATCAAAAACATTTACGACCAGGATGGCTTTGTGTATTTATATGACCCTGCACAGGATGTTTTTGTTTTCGATTATTATGGCGCCCTTCGAAATAAGATATTAATTACCGGTTGGCAGGATTTTAAGGTCGCCGGTAAGTTTATATTTGGAATTAATGACGACACACTTCATCGTTACGAGATCAATACCTTTCGCCTTGATGAAGAAAAATTGCCTATTCCCCTGAAAAACTCCCTTAAAGTGAATTTTACCTCTTCACGGCTGTACTCAATGAAAAAAGATCTCCTTGAAATTTATTCACTTCACTAAGCAAGGACAGATTGTTTTAATTTTATTTCAAATTGCAGTTAGAACATGAATGATTTTTTTAGCCGGATTTATTTTGACAATACTGTAAGAGCCCTTTGTGTCTCCTTTGGCATCATTTTTTTTATTCTTTTACTCAACCGGATCATTTCAAAATATTTTGCGGGGCTTATTTTTTCTCTTGTCAAAAGAATATGGAAGAAAGTTGACAAGCGGTCCTTCCTTGATTTGCTGATCCATCCCCTGGGTGTATTTGTTGCCGTGTCTGTTTCTATGATCGCCTTGCACCGGCTCAAATTTCCCGGGATTTGGAACATCGAGATCTATCGTTATACGGTGAAGGACGTTTTTGATACTGTCGGTACTACCGTTCTCATTATTTCTTTTATATGGCTTTTGCTTCGCATGATCGATTTTATAGCAACCATTCTTGAAGCAAAGGCCGACATCAGGGAAGATCTTAGCGATCATCAATTGATCGTTTTTTTCAAGGATTTTTTCAAGGTCCTGTTAGGCATTGCAGGTTTGTTGATGATCCTGCATTTTGCTTTCAACCTTGATGTTGGAAATCTCCTGACCGGTTTAAGTATTGTGGGAGCCGCCATAGCTTTGTCATTAAGAGAAAGCCTTGAAAATTTAATTGCCTCTTTCGTTATTTTTTTTGATAAACCTTTTACTGTCGGGGATGCGGTGAAAGTCCAGAATATTGCTGGATCCGTTGAAAGAATCGGTCTTCGGAGCACGAGGATCCGAACGGAACAAAAGACCTATGTAACGGTACCCAACAAACAAATGGTGGACAGCATCCTTGATAATTTGTCGCTCCGCACGCAGCATAAGGGTGAACTCAGACTTGAAATAGATCTCAACACCTCCTCAAAGAAAATTCAGGAGCTCATAAAAGGAATCAAGGCGATCCTTGATAGAAAAGAAATTGAGAATTCTTCAGTTTTGATGAATGCCATAGCTGGTAATGCATTCCTGGTTAATGGAGATTATTTTACAGCCCATCTTACCGACTCAGAATTCAACAGTATAAAGGAGGGAGTCAATCTTTCCGTTTTACAATTAATGGAAACAATGGAGGTCAGGATCGCAGGTGCCAATAAAGAAATAAGGATCATTGGCCAGGAGAAGCTGGAATAGATGCTATGATCTCTCCCAACTCTTTGTCAAATGATCCATACTTGCCATATTCAACCACCCTGCCAATTTCTTTACCATTATTCATTACAATAATGGTGGGAACATTTTCAATGTTAAGCGCTTCGGCAAGGTGGCTGAGAGTCTTTTTGTTCCTATCAACACCAATTAATGTAACCTTATCCTGCGAAAAACCGGCTACATCCAGAAGCGAATAAAATTTCGGAATAATAAACTTGGAATCACCGCACCACGTTCCCATGAATGCAATGAATTGTATGTTTTGGTTTTTCTTAAGTTCAGCAACGGCCTGAGATTGGGGAGTAAATCCTTTTAAATTTTCCGCCCACCATGTAAATGAAGTATCGTTTTCCAGTTCTTTGCGTGAAATAATTCCTTTCAGAATTTTATTCCCCTCGTTATCCCTTGAAATCTCTGCCTGGGATTGAGCAAAAATTGCGCCACCTGTAAGAAAAGCGGTAATGATTAAAATCAAAATTTTCTTCAACATAAAGGATGTATAAGTGAGTTTTTAAACTGCCGTTTGTTATTAATAATTTCAGATAAAACTTTTAGAGACTTGCCTTCAGTTCAAGGAAAAAGGCTTTGATCTTTTCAAGCGATTGAATCATTTCAAACTTTTCTTCGGCACGTTTTGAATTTTTAAGGTAGTCTTTTGCTCCTTCGAGCGTAAATTTCCTACGGCGAAGGAGATCATGAATGAGCAAAAGATTCTTTACATCAAGAGGTCGAAAGAAGCGATCTCCCTTTCGGTTTTTTCGGGGTTGCAAAATGTCGAATTCCGTTTCCCAATAGCGTATCAGGGATTGATTTACCCGGAACCATTTCGACACTTCACCGATTGAATAGTATTGTTTTTGAAACAGGACCTCGTCAGGAGGTACCTGCACAAGGTCAGCGTTGATATCCATTTCCTTGAGGGAAGGACGGCCGCGCCTTGAAAAATGCTTTTTTTGCGAATCGTTTCCGGAAATGGGTTTCTCTTTAATCGCAGGGGATTCTTCCGCTCCGATCATTTCTTCGCCACCTGGATTTTCTTTTTGTTTCTGCATTTTTTCTCCTTCTGCACCAACGAATTCCATCGCTATTTGTGAAAGTTTTCTTTGCATTATTTAATAAAGATACGAACGCAAGGGGAAAGAGGCAAAAGGGAGGCGGGAGGTAGAAGGTGGAAGGTATGAGGTAATAAGTAATAAGTAAGAGGTTGAAGAAGGGATGCTATTCGGAAATCCACAAAAAAAATTGCTTAATTAAGAACCTTAAACCTCAAACCCTAAACCCTCGACCCCCTCAATCAAAGCTTTGATTTGAGGCTGCCGCTTTTTTAAGCAACAGGTCGTACTGTTCCGGGGAGAGATCGTTATAAAAGAAATAAACAGGATCTATCTTTTGTCCATTCTTATGGACTTCATAATGACAATGTGGGCCTGTCGACTTTCCTGTGCTTCCAACCCAGCCAATCACCTCACCTCTTGTTACATGCTCTCCGGCCCTTACTTTCACTTTTACCATATGACCATATAAAGTCTCGTAGCCATACCCATGATTAATGACCACATGATTGCCATATCCATTCCCGGTATTGCCTGCAACTGCTACCGTTCCGTTGGCTGTGGCATAGATAGGCGTTCCTTGCGGCGCCGCAAAATCCAGTCCCGGATGCAGTTTGACTGTTTTGTAGATTGGATCAATTCGATATCCAAAGCCGGAAGCAATGCGGTTAAGATCTTTGTTACTCACAGGTTGTATGGCAGGAGTTGACGCAAGTAATTGTTCTTTATTTTTTAGAAGGTTGTCAATTTCGCCATAAGAATTTTTTTGCGCAGCTATATAATGACTTAAGCTATTGAGCGAGCCAATGATGGAGTTCAATAATTCATTACCATGCATGTTCTCTACCCTCGCAATTTCTTCATCCTGGGCCAGGGCCTTTGCCCTTGCACTATCAGGAATAGGGTTCGCTTCAAAGATAGCCCTGTACACTTCATTGTCTCTTTTTACCAATTCAGACACTTGTTGTTGGGCCGCTTTTACCTGGTCATTTAATTGGTGATACTTATCCTGTAATCGCTCATTTTCAATGTTCAACAGTTTTTCGTTGGGAGAGCCAACAAACCGAAAAGCAAAAAAAGAAATGATAGCGGCCGTTACAACTGCAGCGGCAATGAAGCCAAAGATGCGCAGAACCTTTACGCGCAGGGGAGTTTCCAGTTTCTCATACCGGAGGCTATTGGTATTATAAAAGTATTTTATCTTCTTCATGATGGCAGAACCTTGACCATTGACATGAAAAATGAAGCCTGAATCTTACCTTTGCGCTTCGCAATTTTGTTCCAGGCTTATTATCAGGAAAGCCTGCCCGTTGACAGACAGGCAAATATAACCGGATAAATAGCAAAAATCAATCCTTTAGCAATTTTTAAAATTCTTTAATCGGTTAATGATGATCATGTTCCCCGCATCAACGCAGCCTTCGGTGGCCATTGCCTCCCTTGCTGGTGCATGCGGGTTTACAAAGCTGTTTAATGTGCCTGTTTGGCGTTGCGATAATTACAGGAGTAAAAATTCCCTGGTCATTCATCACTCATCATTTATCACCTTTGGAACATTATGATGTCCTCAAACCAGATACGCCAGCAGTTTCTTGATTTTTTCAAATCAAAAGGCCACATCATTGTTCCTTCTGCCCCGATTGTAGTGAAAGATGATCCTACCCTGATGTTTACAAACGCCGGCATGAACCAATTCAAAGATTATTTTCTGGGAAACAGGCAGGCAATAAATAAACGGGTAGCCGATACCCAAAAATGTTTACGGGTAAGCGGAAAGCATAACGATCTTGAAGAGGTTGGGGTAGATACTTATCATCACACCATGTTTGAGATGCTGGGTAACTGGAGCTTTGGGGATTATTTTAAAAAAGAAGCTATTGAATGGAGTTGGGAATTGCTTACGGAAATTTATAAAATTCCGAAAGACAGGTTGTATGTAACAGTTTTTGAAGGCGATCAAAAAGAAAAACTTCCCAAAGATGAGGAAGCGATCCAGGGATGGAGGAGCTGTCTTTTGGCTTCCAATTTCACAGAGAACCAGATCGCTGATCGAATTTTATTATTTGGAAGAAAAGATAATTTTTGGGAAATGGGAGATACCGGGCCTTGCGGGCCCTGCACAGAAATTCATGTGGACTGCAGAACCGAAGAAGAAAGAAAAAAGATTGATGGGAAGACATTGGTGAACAGAGATGATCCACAAGTGATCGAAATATGGAATAATGTGTTCATACAGTTCAACCGCTTAAAAGATGGAAGTCTTGAGCCTTTGCCCGCAAAGCATGTCGATACCGGAATGGGGCTGGAGCGGTTGGTGAGGGTATTACAGCAAAAAAACTCAAACTACGACACAGATATTTTCAGTTCCACCATTGAATCAACCGAAAAAATTACCGCAAAAAAATATTCAAATACCGACAGGAAACAGGATGTTGCTTTCCGGGTGATTGCGGACCACATTCGGGCTATTGGCTTCACAATTGCCGATGGACAATTGCCTTCTAATACAGGCGCGGGATATGTGATCCGTCGCATTCTTCGCCGGGCAGTACGGTATTACTTCTCTTACCTGGATTATAAGCAGCCCTTACTTTGCCAATTGATGCCGCTGCTGGCTCACCAGTTTGAAAATGTATTTCCTGAATTGCAAAAACAAATTGATTTTGTAAGCAGGGTTGTAAAAGAAGAAGAAGAAGCTTTTTTGAGAACATTGGATAAAGGATTGGTGAGGCTTGAAATGTTTACATCATCGGATGTTTATAATAAATCCCCCAAGACAGGAAAAGAAGCGATGATCATTCCGGGTAAAATTGCATTTGAACTTTACGATACATATGGGTTCCCAATAGATCTTACAAAATTGATTGCCAGGGAAAATGGTTTGGATGTTGACGAAAAGGGATTTGAAACTGAAATGCAACAACAAAAATCAAGATCCCGCGCTGCTACAGCTATTGATACGGAGGATTGGATCGTATTAAATGAATCTGCAAAGAATTCATTTATTGGTTACGACAAATTAGAAACAGAAACAGAAATCATTAAATATCGTAAAGTAAAAACCAAAGGGAAAGAAGCATATCAACTTGTACTTGAGGTTACGCCTTTTTATGCTGAAAGTGGCGGGCAAGTTGGGGATACCGGTGAAATTGTAGTGGACAAGCAAAAAATCATTGTAAATAATACGAAAAAGGAAAATGATCTTATTATTCATTCCGTTGACGAGCTTCCTTCACAGATAAGCGGGAAGATTATTGCGAGGGTTGATTCAATAAAAAGGAGAAACACGGCCTGGCATCATTCAGCAACTCATTTATTACATGCCGCCTTACGGAAAGTTCTTGGTACCCATGTTACCCAAAAAGGTTCACTGGTAAATGCAGAACATCTCCGTTTTGATTTTTCTCATTTTGCAAAAATGACCGACCAGGAAATTGCCGAAGTGGAAGAATTGGTAAATGAAAAGATCCGCGATAATATCCCTGTGGTTATTAAGATTATGCCAAAGGAAGAAGCCTTGAAACTTGGAGCCATGGCTCTTTTTGGAGAAAAATATGGAGATACTGTAAGGGTGGTCATAATCGACCCGGCTTATTCAATAGAATTATGCGGGGGAACCCACGTTGGTGCTACAGGTGAAATCGGCTTCTTCAAAATAGTGAATGAAACGGCTGTTGCCGCTGGCGTTCGCAGGGTAGAAGCTGTTTGCGGAAAAATGGCTGATGACTATGTAAATAAGAATTTCAAACTTGTAAACACGCTTCGAGAATCCTTAAAAAATCCCGCGGATCTTTCCAAAGCGCTGGAAAATATAATGACCGAGAACGCGGACCTGAAAAGGAAAATAGAAAAATTAGAAACAAATCAACTCGATGTTTTGAAAAAAGAATTGATTAAGAAGGTCATTCCTGTGAATGGAACCCGCTTTATCGGGGAAATAGTTGAGGTTGGAAATGCAGATGCCTTGAAAAAAATTTGTTTTGATTTAAAAAATGAACTTTCCTCCCAGCCTGGGAAGATGAATGAGCCTTATGTTGTGGTGCTGGCAAGCAATGTAGAAGGAAAAGCGCAGGTTGCAATTTTATTGGATGAGCAGATAGTCATTTCAAAAAATCTCGAGGCCCCGAAAATTATTAAAGAATACATTGCCCCCCTGATCAAAGGTGGCGGTGGCGGACAAAAAACCCTGGCTACTGCCGGCGGCCAGGATGTGAGTAATTTAAAAGCTATCATAGAAAAAGTAAAATCACTCCTCTGATTCTGAACGCAGCGGATATTCAATGAATACTTCTTTTGAAACCGACCACCTTTTGCTTCGAATATTTACTTAGATGGGCATCTATTCCGTATCAATTGAAGCGGGAATATTAAGAATGTTTTGCACAGAACTTATCAGGCAAAAACTCCGGCCATCATAGGATAGGGCCATTCAAAAAGGAGTTATTTTTAACATTTCCGAAATATTTCGTATTTCAATAAATGTCTTTATATTTGATCTACGAAACTTAACGTAGAAATTTAATTTTAAAAAATAAACTATGACGAGAATGTTTTTAAAACTATCAGCAGTTGCGCTTGCCACCCTGCTGGTAGCCCCTGTTGCTATCCATGCCCAGAATGATAAGGACAAAGAAAAAGACAAGTCCGATAAAAAAGATGTGGAGCAGATCATCATTACCAAAAAAGGTAATAAAGATGAAAAGGTCACTGTGGAAATAAATGGTGATAAGGTAACCGTTAATGGCAAACCTATTGAAGATCTTAAGGATGGCGACATTACAGTCAATCGCCATAAAATGAGGACCGGTGGAGGATACTCCTATAGTTGGAATGGTAATGAAAATACGTTCTTCAATGAGAATGAAAATACCGCCATGCTTGGGGTAGTAACCGAAAAAACAGACGGAGGCGTTGAAATTACTGATGTAACAGATGAAAGCGGAGCTGCAAAAGCAGGTTTGAAAGAAGAAGATATCATTACTAAAGTGGATGATAAAAAAATTGAGGACCCGGACGATCTTACTAAAGTTATTCGTGAACACAAGGCCGGTGATAAAGTAACCATCGCCTATCTCAGGGATAAAAAAGAAGAAAAAACAACCGCCGAGCTTACAAAATGGAAAGGTGGAAATTTTATGGCATTATCCAAGATGCCGGATATGAATTGGAACGTGGTTTCTCCAAAAATAAGTGGGTCGTATGGGGTCAAGGTAAGTCCTGGTCGTTATTATGCATTCGGCGACAATCGCCCTCACCTTGGACTATCAGTTCAGGATACAGAAGATGGAAAAGGCGTGAAAGTAGTTGATGTGGATGGAGAAGGCAGTGCTGAGAAAGCAGGCGTTAAAGAAGATGACATCATTCTTTCTGTTAATGATAAAGAAGTAAATAGTGCAGACGAAATAGCAAAGATCGTTCATGAAAGTAAAGACAAGCCATCAGTGATGCTAAAAATAAAGCGTGATAACAAAACGCAAAATATTGAGGTTAAAATACCGCGGAAATTAAAATCGGCAGATCTTTAACTCCATATACATCGAGCATGTGACAGCCCCGCAATGGCGGGGCTTTTTCATTAAATCCTCCATTGGAGAGAAGATTGGTTCAGAGTTTCGAGTTCAGAGTTCGGAGGACAGAGTTCAGAGTCAATACAAGCTATGAGCTACGAGCGAATATTATTCATTTTTCATTTTCAATTTTTCATTTCCCGCCCACTGGGCAAGGTTTCTGTATTTTTGCAAACTATCATGGCAATAAATTTCGAGTCATATGAAACCGTTGTAGGTTTGGAAGTTCATGCCCAATTATTAACTCAAAGCAAATTGTTTTGTGGTGATAGTGCCGCTTTTGGTTCTGAACCTAACACGCATGTAAGCGCCATAACACTTGCCCACCCGGGTACTTTGCCAAAAATGAATAAGAAAGCCATAGAGTTTGCAGTAAAAATGGGATTAGCATGCCATTCCGAAATTGTGAAAGAAAATTATTTTGCGCGTAAAAATTATTTCTATCCTGACCTTCCAAAAGGATACCAGCTTTCCCAGCACACCACGCCCATTTGCAAAGGAGGATATATTTCAATCAGGATAAAAGATGCTGAAAAAAAAATACTCCTGAACAGGATACATATTGAAGAGGATGCCGGGAAAAGTTTGCATGATGTTGACCCGGAAAATACTTCTGTTGATTTTAACAGGGCTGGGGTTGCTCTGATAGAAATTGTGAGCGAACCCGATATCAGGAGTGGAGAAGGGGCATTCGCTTACCTGGTTGAATTACGCAAACTGGTTCGATACCTGGAGATCTGTGATGGCAATATGGAAGAAGGCAGTCTTCGTTGCGATGCAAATATCTCGGTAAGAAAAAAAGGTGAAACAAAGCTGGGAACAAAAGCAGAAATCAAAAATCTCAACTCAATCCGTAATGTAAAAAGGGCAATTGAATTTGAAAGTAAACGGATGATCGCATTGCTTGAGGAGGGTTTGGAAATAACCCAGCAAACAAGAAGTTTTGATGCGGACAAGGGGATAACTTTTGCCACCCGCGATAAAGAAGACGCCGATGACTACAGGTATTTCCCGGATCCTGATCTCACAAAATTTTTTTTATCAGATGAATTCATTGGTGATATCCGCGGTTCAACACCAGTTTTACAGCCGGAAAGAATAAAAAAATATATCAGCGAATACAAGCTTTCCTTTTACGATGCCTCCGTTCTCACAGAAGAAAAAAATTTTTCGGACTATTTTGACCTTATCGTTGAGTGCCTTACCCTTTCAAACCAGGCTGAAGAGGATACCCATATTAAGGCTGCCGCAAACTGGATGCTCGGGCCAGTAAAGACATGGCTGAATGAAAACCATATGGAGATCGATCAGTTTCCACTGGCTCCCGGTAAAATGACAGTTATGATACGATTGGTCGAGGAAGGTACCCTGAGTTTTTCTATTGCATCTACCAGGCTTTTTAGTGAACTTACACGGAATCCTTCTGCTGATCCATTACAATTGGCCGGTGAAAGAAATTTGTTGCAGGATAGTAATGCCGGTAATATCGAAAATTTGATCGACCAGGTATTGCATAAATTTCCAGAAAAAGTAAATGAATACAGGAAAGGGAAAAAGGGCCTTATGGGTTTATTTGTGGGGGAGGTTATGAAGTTATCTAAGGGAACTGCAGATCCGAAAATCACCAATGATATTTTATCAGAAAAATTAAAACCCTGAATAAATGATCCGAAGTATAATTTTTTTCATTTCTTTTTTTCCATGTATCCTGGCTTGCAAACATGCAGCTAAAAAAGAGTTTGAAGTAAAAGGAACTGTTAAGAACACCAATGATAAAATGGTTTACCTGCAGGAAACACCCCTGGGAAGTGGACAAAGGATCATAGAAGATTCATCTGAGATTAAGAGTGATGGCTCATTCCAGTTAAAAGGAAAAGCCGGGGAGGAGTCATTGTTTAGTTTAATCCTTAGCCAGGAGGCTTATCCTTTTGCTTATGTAATAAATGATGCTTCGGAAATTATTGTAAATGCGGACACAAAAAATCAAAATGATTATGAAGTAAAAGGATCGGCTGCCAGTAAGTCTCTGAAGGAATTCTCCATTGCATCGTCGGCGAAATGGATCGAATTGTATCGGCTTGGGCAAGAAATGGATAGTTTAAAAAAATCAGGTGCAACGGACAGTGTCCTGCTCCTTATTAGTTTCAAGGGGGAGGCCCAATTAAAAGATCTGCAGGATTATGTCGGAGGATATATTAAAAACTCTTCGGATCCTATTACCTGTGCGTGGGCATTGGGAAGTTACGAAAAGGTGTTTTCGATGAACGACTACCAGGTATTGCTAAATAGTGTGGTAAAGAAATTTCCTAATCATAAAGGCATTGCTACTGTAAAGGAAATGAATGACAGGCAACAGGCATTGGTAGCACAGAAATCACAGGAGCCGCGTGATGTAGAATGGGTAAATAAGGAAGCGCCGAACCTGTCTTTGCCAGATATGAATGGCCATGAAATCAAATTGAGTTCTTTTAAAGGGAAATATGTTTTAGTCGATTTTTGGGCAAGCTGGTGTCTCCCCTGCAGGCAGGAGAATCCCAATGTGGTAACTGCTTATAATAAATATAAAAACAAAAATTTTGCTATACTTGGCGTTTCACTGGACAAAGAAAAAGATGATTGGGCAAACGCAGTTCAAAAAGATAATCTTTCATGGACCCAGGTCAGTGATCTGCAGGAATGGAACAGCCTCGCTGTCGCTACATTTGGTTTTACCGGAATACCTTTTAATGTACTGATCGATCCAAAAGGAAAAATAATTGCGCAGAACCTGCGGGGAGAAGAATTGGAAAATAAATTGGAAGAAGTTCTGAAATGAACCCCATTGACCGCTGGAAAAAGATTCTTAAATTTTTTTTACAATAAGTGCTACAAATACTGGCTTTCTTTCTTCAGAGGGCCTTATTTTTTTTACGGCTTGACGTAGATATTAAAATTGCTGGTAAAAGAACGAGGTTGGTCAGCGTGGCAGTGATCAAAGTAAGCGAGGTTAACCATCCGAGGGCCTTTGTGCCGCCGAAGCCACTGAAACAAAAAATGATGAACCCCGCAATCAATACAAGGCTTGTATAAATGATACTGATCCCGGTACTGTGGATGGTTTTGATGACAGTTGTTTTCAGGTCATAATTATGAAGAGGTAATTCCTGTTTGTAATTCACAAGGAATCGAATGGTAACATCAATAGCAATACCAAGGGCCACACTAAAAATCAATACGGTAGAGGGTTTTAAGGGAACGCCGGCCCATCCCATAACGCCCGCTGTTATAAGCAATGGAATAATATTAGGAATGAGTGAACAGAAAAGTATTCTGAATGAACGGAAAAGATAAAGCATACATAGAGCGATCAATAAAAAAGCCCACATAATGCTATCCTTCAGACCATGAATGATGAAATTACTTCCTTCGAGGAAGGTAACGCTCGTCCCTGTTAATATCACTTTATACTTTACGGTGTCTCCAAACAGTTGATTTGCTCTTGTTTGAATACTGTCGAGTATATGCGGAAGCCTTTTACTTCCTACATCGGCCATATTTACACTGATGCGTGCCTGTTGTTTATTGCTGTCAATGAAGCTGCTTACAAGCTTTGAGAACGAGTTTTTATTTTTATTTGAATCATTCTTAAAATCAAGGTATTCTTTCAGAGCCGGGAGATCATATTCAGCAGGCATGGAATAATTGCTGCTGTCACCTTCAAACAAGGCTTGTTTTGCAAATTTTAACCCTTCAGCAATGCTTAAGGGGCGCCCAATATCGGGCATTGAGGCAATATATTTTGAAAGGGAATCTACCTTTTGGAGATTATTAAGATTTCTTGATGCCCCATATTTCTTTTTAGTATCTATTATGATTTCAAGGGGCATCACGCCCTTAAAATTTCTTTCAAAAAATTTCAGATCGGTATATATTTTATCAGATTTGGGCAGATCATCGACGATATAGCCTACAGATTTCAATCTAAAAACACCAGCGATTGCCACGACTAAAATCAGCGATGTTAAAAGGTAAATGAATCTGCGATGATTCAATGACCAATTCTCCAACCTTCCCAGCCAACGGTTCAAACCCGGATTATCAAGGTATTTTATATGCCGTGATTTTGGAGGAGGCATATAACTCAGGGCTATCGGGATGATCACCAGGGAAATAAAAAACAATAACAGGATATTCGTGCCGGCCACCACTCCGAATTCTTTTAAAACATCACTACGGGTCAGGGCAAATACGGCAAACCCAATAGCAGCACTAAGATTGCAAAAAAGCATCACCACTCCCATTCTTTTGATCATTTCAACCAATGATTTTTTCTTATCCCCCGTTTCATTGTAGGCCGTATGGTATTTGTTCAGAAAGTAGATGCAGTTAGGGATCCCGATGACCACAACAAGAGGAGGAATCAATGCAGTGAGTAATGTTATTTTATAATGCAGCAGGTGAATCGTTCCGAGGCTCCACACTACACCAGTTATGACAACAGCAAGCGATAACATCATCGTTCCGAATGAGCGGAAAAATAAAAGTAAGATCAGTGCAGAAAGAACAACTGAAGCAACCAGGAACCATCGCATTTCGTTGGCAATTCTTGTCGCCATTTCCGTTCGTATCAGGGGAAGGCCACTCAGGTAGATCTCCAGGTTGTTGTCTTTTCCAAATTCATTCGCCTCCTTTGTTATGGAATGCACTACGTCAACACGCTTCCGGGAGTTCATTATATTTTTATTGATACGGACACCCATCAGCCACGCCAGGCTATCGGGATTGTAAAGAATCGTTTTATAAAAAGGCAACCCTAAAAAAATACGTTTTGAACTATCAATTTCCGCTTGTGATAAAACACCATCACGGAAAATCGGGACGGCCTTGAGCTTTTCGGTTACAGAATCTTTGGTGAGGTTGATGGCGGTAGGCACACTTATAACATCTTCAACTCCCTCTACCTGTTTTAATTTTTTCTGCAAGGAGAGATAGCTATTGAAAATTTTTTCATCGAAAAACTGCTTTGTTTGAATACCAATTACCAAAAGGTTGCCATCTTCTCCGAATTTTTTTTTGAAATCCTGGTAGGCTATATATTTTGGATGGTCCGTGGGGATGGCCCTGGAAAACTCATAACTCAATTCGACCTTACTTGCCTGGTAAACCATGAATGCCGTCAGGCCCGATAATGTGAGTAAAAGAAGTAAACGGTATTTGAGAATAAATTGACCAAGCGATTGCCACATAAAGGCAAAGAAACGGAATAATCATTTTGGAAAGATGAAATTTTTGGGTTCTCAACAAATTTGGCCAATCGTTATGCAATTCAGCTATTGGGCAGTTTGTTTTTGATAATTTTGGGAGTGAGATTTTTTTTTATCGTTATATCAGTTTGTGGATTTATTACAACGTTGGCACAAAACTCACCGTCCTCCCCCGGCATGTGGAAAGAGTATTTACCTTACAATAGTGCCATTGATGTTACCGCCGGGGATAATAAAATTTATTGTGCCACTCCTTTTAGTTTGTTTACGGTTGATCTTTCGGATAACTCGATTGAGAGATCAAGTAAGATAACGGGTCTTTCAGAAACAGGTATAAGCGCTATTAAATACGAGGAGAGCAATCACAAACTTTTTATTGCATACAACAACAGCAATATTGATATTTTATACCGTAATGACATTTTTAATATTCCTGATATAAAAAGAGAAAATGTAAGCGGTGATAAATCCATTTATAATATCTACCCTCTCAATGATAATTATTATCTCTCAACAGGGCTTGGTGTGATCGTCGTTGATGGCAACCGATATGAAATAAAGGATTCCTGGTTCATTGGCAACAATGGCAACACGGTAAGGGTAAATGGATTTAGCTCAGATGGAACTTTTTTTTACGCGGCTACTGATGAGGGATTGAAGAGAACCCCTGTCAGCACGCCCAACCCATCTGATTATTTAAGCTGGCAGCTTCTTAGCGGATCAAATGGCCTTTCGAACGGCGCTTGCAACGATGTAGTGATGGCGGGCAATAGTACGGTTGTCCTGAAAAATGATTCTCTTTTTGTGCTGCATGGCAGTACCTGGGATTTTTTTTATAGCGATGGCAATAGAATAACATCTATTAATTCATCCGGCGGAAAAATTGCGGTCTGTCATCTTTTCCCGGGTCCTGTTAGTAATGTTGTTATATTAAATGAAGATGGTTCTATAGCGAAGACCATCCAACAAAATGGAGTAACACCGTTTCCAAGGAAAGCTATTTTATACAATGGTAATTATTGGATAGCGGACCAGTATGATGCACTCTCAGAGTTTTCGTCAGGTGTATCGGCTGATGAAGTATATAGCCCAAACTCTCCCGAAGGGATCGCAAGTGGTGAGATGAAAGTTTACAATAATATTTTTTATGCAGCCGCCGGAGAAGTGAATGATTCCTGGAATTATCAATACAACGGGAATGGCATTTACAGGTATAAAAATGGAGAATGGAAAAATTTTAATCGGTTTCATAATCCTGTTCTTGATTCAATGCTTGATTTTATTACAGTTGCCGTAGATCCGCGTGATGAATCTGTTTGGGGCGGGTCTTTTGGTGGGGGTATGCTTCATATAAAGGCAGATGAAAGCTTCGAAATATTCAAGCAAAACTCCCCTATCAAACCACATCCCCTCGATCCAACAAGTTACCGGGTTGCCGGTTTGGTTTTCGATATTGAAAATAATTTATGGATCTCCAATTTCGGATCCTTGCAGCCATTGATCATTCGCAAATCAGATAGTACATGGAAAAGTTTCTCTCTTCCGTTTACCTTAACTGAGAATGCTTTGGCGCAAATAATAATAGATGATGCAAACCAGGTATGGATCACATCGCCACTCGGCAATGGGCTGATCTGTTATAACCATGGGAAATCCATCGATGATATTTCTGACGATAACTGGAAATTGTACCGCAGCGGCCCCGGTAATGGAAACCTTCCTTCCAATAATGTGTTGTCTGTGGCAAAGGATAAAAGCGGGTTCATTTGGGTGGGCACTGATAATGGGATTGGGATTATTCAATGTGTGCAGGATATTTTTAATACAGGTTGCGAAGCGATATTACCCATTGTTCAGCAGGGAAATTTTGCTGGATATTTGTTTAGTGGGGAGCGTGTACAAAGTATAGCGGTAGATGGTGCCGATAGAAAATGGATAGCTACCCGCAATGGAGTATGGCTCATCAGTGCAGATGGTCAAAAAGTCATAGAACATTTTTCGGAAGACAATAGCCCATTGCTGAGCGACGATGTAAAAAAGATCACAATCAATGGCAGCACCGGTGAAGTATACTTTGCTACAGAAAAGGGCATTTGTTCATTTCGTGGAGATGCTACTGAAGGCGGGGAAACAAATTCAGATGTGCTGGTATTTCCAAACCCGGTGCCCCCCGGTTATTCCGGAAAGATCAGCATCAGGGGGGTGGCAGAAAATTCTATAGTCAAGATCACCGAACTGGATGGGAGATTGGTTCTCCAAACAAATGCGCTGGGTGGCCAGGCAGTTTGGGATGGAAAAGATTATAAAGGCCGAAAGATCTCAAGCGGCATCTATCTTGTATTGATTAGCACCGGCGATAAAACGGAAAAGGTGATAACAAAAATTGTTTTTATATCGAAGTGATAAAATAAATTTTCCCGGTTCCCTTCCGCAGGCCTATCGTCTAAAAGAATAGCTGGCAGGATTTCATAGTAACAACATGTCTAAGAAGCTTCATAAAACAAAAGGTATTGTTCTTCGCACCATAAAGTATGGCGAAACAAGCGTTATTGTCAGCATCTTCACAGAAATGTTCGGTATTCAATCATACCTGGTAAACGGTGTAAGAGCTTCCACGAAAAAAGGAAGTGGCAAGGCAAATCTTTTTCAGCCATCCGCCATTCTTGATCTTATTGTTTACCATAATGAGTTAAAAAATCTTCAGCGTATCAAAGAATTCAGATGGGGTTATTTGTACCAGCACATTTTTTCTGATATAAAAAAGAATGGCGTGGCCTTGTTCATGGTCGAGTTACTTTCAAAATGCCTCAAGCAACCCGAAGCAAATGAAGACCTTTTTCATTTTGCTGAAGACGCTTTTCTGCATCTCGACACGAGTAATGAAAAAGTAACAGCGAATTTCCCTTTGTTCTTTGCCTTGCAATTGGCCGTTTTTTTTGGATTCAGAATTACCGATGAATATTCAGAAAAAAATAATTTTCTTGACCTCCAGGAAGGAACATTTGTAAACGAGCGCCCTTTGCATCCAAATTTTCTGGAAGATGCCCAGGCTTCCGTAACATCCCATTTGCTGAAAGTTATGCAGCCGGAGGAATTGGAGGAAATAAAATTAAATCATGATTTCAGGCGAAACTTATTGTACGCTTATGAGATCTATTATGCTTTCCATGTACAGGATTTCGGAACCATGAAAACCCTGCCGGTACTTAAGGAAATATTAAATTAATTTTTTTGAGGTCCAGTCATGCGTATTTAACAAAGTGACCCCTGGTTTCTTTCCTTTTTCAAAACTTCCCAGCTCCTTATCCCATTGCAATGCATTTGCCCCATTAATGGTTGCCCACTGTAAAATCGTTTCGAGGGAAATTTGCGGGTAATGTTTTTGAAAAGCCTGCATTTCTTTTGCAATGCTCAATTGCCAGTTGCTGCTGTAACTGTCTGTACCCAATACCGGAAGGCAATGGTGCTTGATAAATAGTTCAATCGGAGGAAGCCTGTTTTCGATATATAAATTAGCATTTGGACAAAAACAGTAGATCAATCTTAGCCGATTTTTAAATGCATATTCATTGGCCCATACAATATCCTCTTCAGGCATATAGGTATTGTGAATTAATAAAATGGTTTGGCCGTTATTGAAATAAGGGAGGATGGAACGTATGCTGCTTTTTCCTGTAACCGGAAAGGGTGAATGATCTACTCCAAAAATTCTGAACAGCTTCAGGTAATCCCCACCCCCGGTTTTATACAACTCATCTTCCGCAGGATGCTCCTGGTTATGAATGGATATGATTTGATCTTTTGTCAGCTCATTTATTAGTTGAAAGGTTTTTGGACTGATGCTGTAAGGTGCATGTGGTACAAGCGATGACCGATGGCTGGTCGGAGATGACCGCAACGCGTGTTCCAACGTTTGAAGGACATCTTTATAATGAGAGATATTTTCCACTGCTTTTTCATCCGTGAAGCTGAGGACCTCGACAAAATTTTGCCAATATATTTTACTCCTTGATTTTACTTCGGCAGTATCTGCTGAATTACCAATATCACCTACTGCTACAATCCCATTTTCATACATTTCCCTTTCCGCCCTTACAATTTGTTCCTGGATAATTTTTGGATCAAAGTTTCTTTTTGTGACTACAGAACATAGAAATTCAATGAGACCGGTGTGCGGTCCGATCACATCTTTCAGATGGCTCAACTCAAGGTGACAATGACAATTGACGAAACCGGGTGAAAGAAGGCCCTCAAATTTTTCAATATTCTCTCCGGCGTCATTTCCAGGAATAATATCTTCTATGGTTCCATCTTCGCCAGTTGTTAAAACGTACCCGGGACCTAACAACTCATAGCCGGTAAATAATTGATCTGCCTGAAATTTTTTGTACGCCATGTCTGGTTTAACTTTGCTGCCCTTCACTCTTTTGTCGTTTTGGATCGCTACATTAAATTAACGAACGTATAAATTGTGAGGCTTTTCCAAATATGAGGAAACGAATAAAGACCTAAGAAGGCACCCAAAAATAATTCATTAAAATGGTAGATAAGTTAGAAGCTATAAAAGCAAAATTTGATCAGATAGGAGTAGCACTCACAAATCCTTCGATTGTAAACGATAACAAAAAATTTGCCGAGACCAGTAAAGAATATCGCAGTCTTGAAAAAATTGTTAAAGCTTATAATGAATATAAAAAGGTTCTTGAAGACATTGAATTTTATAAAGAGGCGCTGAACGGCGACGACGACGAATTGCGTGAGTTGGCAAAAGTGGAAGCGCCGGGCCTTGAGGAAAGGAAGGAAAAATTGGAATCATATATCAGGCAATTGTTAATTCCAAAGGACCCCCAGGATGAGAAGAATGCAATTCTTGAAATCCGGGCTGGTACCGGTGGCGATGAAGCCAGTTTATTTGCAGGAGACCTCTTGCGCATGTACATAAGGTATTGTGAAAACAGGGGTTGGAAAACCGCTATACTTAGTGAGAGTGAAGGAACCGTTGGCGGCTATAAAGAAGTGCAGTTAGAAGTTACCGGTGATGACGTATATGGAACATTAAAATTTGAAAGCGGCGTGCACAGGGTACAAAGAGTGCCCCATACCGAAGCCAGTGGTCGTGTACATACCTCAGCGGCGACAGTGGCAGTAATGCCAGAAGCGGAAGAAGTGGATTTTGAATTAAGAGACAGTGATGTAAAGATGGAGACGGCCAGAAGTGGCGGTGCAGGCGGTCAGAACGTCAATAAAGTAGAAACAAAAGTCATACTTACTCATATTCCGACAGGCACTGTGGTAATGTGCCAGACCGAGAGATCCCAGCTGGGAAACCGCGAAAAGGCCATGCAGATGATGCGAACAAAATTATATGAGGAGCAGGTTCGGAAACAAGAGGAAGAAATTTCCCGCCACCGAAAAAGCCTTGTCAGCACTGGCGACAGGAGTGCTAAGATAAGAACCTACAACTATCCCCAGGCAAGAGTAACCGATCACCGTATCAATTTTACCTCTTATAATCTTGATGCCGTAATGAATGGTGATATTCAGGATTTTATTGACGCCCTCCAGTTTGCAGAAAATTCAGAAAAATTGGCGAAACAAAATTAACAGATCAGCTTGCTGCCTGAAGCCCCGAGACTGGCACGATGTTTTATTATATATGGTAGGTTATTTTCTCAAACCAATAGTTGTAGTTCTTTCAAGGCAAAAATCATGTGAGGATATTTCTAGAGGCGTTCTTTAGAAATTCGTTAACAACGGACTTAATACTATTGGCAGTAATTTTGCGTTATACATCAAAGTTCTTCTCAATAAAGCAGTCAATTTTCTCATAAGCAGTTAGTTTTGGTTGCGACCCCTGTTTCTACAGGGGTCTATTTTTTTTATATACCCTAAGTGAAATCAGCAGCCCCGAGACACAACCAATTCCGTCAGCCAGGATATCTCCCACATCGAATGAACGATTAGGTATAAAATATTTTTGGACAAACTCCATGGCAATTCCATACAGGAAAAAATAGATAGCTATTTCAAGAAACCGGCGATTTTCTTTCCCTTTTATTTTTGTCGCGAACCAGCACCAAAGAAAGACGAGGGTAGAAAAAAGACCGATATGAACCCATTTATCCAGCCAAATTGAATCGAACCATTTTTCTTTTGGAAATGCCGTGCCGGGAAGACAAAGTAATATGGTGGTCCCGATGGACCACGAAAGTGCAGATACTATTGCAAATGATGTTCTTTTCAAAAATGGATTTATGTGCAGTATAAAAAGAAGCAAGAGCTTCGACAGCTCTTGTAATACTACAATTGAAACAAAACTATTGTAATAATTTATTAGTCAGCCGGGGGATTGTATTTAATTTAATTTTTTAAAGTTTAGCCTTGCCCATGGACTGTAGCTGCTCCAGAGTAGGTCCACCGGTGTTTCCACGGTTCTCAATAGTGATGGCAAATGCATCAGCCTTTTGAGTATTCTTCATTTTGAGAATTACCTTATCATTATTTTGAGGATCAAACAAACCAAGGTCAACAGGTTTATTATCTATCAGGGCCCAAAGCTGGTATTGTTTATCTCCAGGCAGCAAAGGCATATTTTTTACAATAAGGTATACATTGGCCGAAGTAGAATCCCAATAGACATTTGCTGAAGATGGTGAACCTTTTAAGCCCACGAGGTTTACAACGGTAGCGTTAGGATCATGCGTTACCTTTTGTTCTTCAGACATCTTGTTAACCTGGGCCTCAAGATCTTTGTTGGAACTTTTTAAATCCTTGTTTTTGTTGTACAGGTTATAAGCAAAATAGCCGGCACCTAGAAATAGAATAATTGAAGCTGCAGCCACCCAACGCAAGCTGGATGATCTGCGGGTTGATGTTGATTCCATACTGATTATTTTTGGGGTGTTTGATACTGAACCTTGCTGTATGGCGGACCAGATCCTATTCTTGATTCCTTCAGGTGGTGATATTGCGTTTCTTTTGGCTTGTTCTTCGAGAGCTAATTCGAAATTATTTCTTGCTTCTTTGAGTTCAGGATATTGGGCGCAAAGTTGTTCAAACTCAGCTTTTTCTTCGTTCGAAGCGAGCCCCATCACGTAGCTTTCAATAATTCCGCTTGATATATATTCCTGTATGTTCACTTTATATTAATGTTCTTAATTGAATCAATGCGCTTCGGATCCTGGTTTTTACCGTGCCCAGGGGAAGGTTCAATATTTTTGAGATTTCCTCATGGGTAAATCCTTGGAAATATGATAGATCGATCAAAACCCTATAGTCCTCTTTTAGTTTATTTACCTGTCTTTTTAAGCCAACGTCATTCATCTGCGTATTAACCACAATATTTGCCGTTACACTATTTACGTTTTCTGTGAGCGGTTGGTTTTTGAGATTGTCCTGGTAAGGCCTCGACCGGATTTTATCAATTGCAGCATTCCTCGCAATATTCAGCATCCAGGTAAATAGCCTGCCCTTCCTATCATCATAAGAACTGATCTTTTTCCAGATATTGATGAATACGTCCTGCAAGACATCGGCGGCGATGTCTTTGTCTGCAATTATTTGATTAATGATGCCGAATAAGGCAGGGGAGTAGTTATCATACAAGTAACTAAAAGCCTGATCATTTTGCTTTAAAAGTAAGGAAACCAGTTCCTGTTCTGTGTATTTGTTATTTGGATTCAAATGGTTGACGAAAGATACAAAAAATGAAAATGTGAACGATTTCCCGCCAGCAGGCAGGGTTAAGATCAGTTGACTATTTGTTCATAGGCACTGGCATCCATAAGTGTTTGAATATCTGAAGCCTTGCTGATTTTCATCTTTATCATCCACCCTGCACCATAAGGATCGTTATTTACGAGTTCAGGGGCATTTGCCAAAGCTTTGTTCAACTCAGAAATTGTTCCACTGAGAGGTAAAAAAAGGTCAGAAACGGTTTTTACCGCTTCTACGGTCCCAAACACGGCACCCGCTTGCAATTCTTTGCCTATTGTTTCTACTTCCACATAAACTATATCACCTAGCTCTCTCTGTGCAAAGTCGGTTATACCTATAACAGCTGTATCGCCCTCCAGGCGCACCCATTCATGGTCCTTTGTATATCGTAAATCAGCAGGAAAATTCATGACAAATTAGATTTAGACCTGCAAATATGATTAAAAGGAAGGATAAAACCACCGGCAAATTCACTTTTTACAGTTTATGCTCCCAGTCCTGCCGTTCATGCCCTCAAATCTGCATTTAGCCGGAATTCCATTTTCAATAGCTCATATGGAGTATAGATTTGCCCTACAAAAACAATTTTATGAGAAAGTTTGGATTATTAGTTATTAGTTTCCTGGCAGGGGCAGCCACCTACGCCCAACAGATTTCGGGAACAGTGAAGGATCAGCAAGGAAAGCCAATTGCAGGGTCAACGGTTTCTTTATTAAAGACCAGGGATTCTTCAGTGGTAAAATTAGCAGCAAGCAATAATGAGGGTCGTTTTTCCTTCAAACCGATAAACAGTGGAAGTTACCTTGTTAGCATCACCCATGTAGGGTATGCCCCATCCTATTCTTCAGCCTTTGAGTTTTCAGGTACAGGTGAAACTAATGTTCCCACAGTGGGGCTCAATAAACTGGCAAGTGAATTAAAGGGAGTTACCGTTTCTTCAAAAAAACCTATGGTCGAGGTAAAAGCTGATAGAACAATATTAAACGTGGAAGGAACGATAAATTCAACCGGTAATGACGCCCTGGAGCTTTTGAGAAAATCTCCGGGTGTAACAGTTGATAAGGACGACAACATAAGCCTGGCAGGAAAAAATGGTGTACAGGTTTATATTGATGGTAAGCCCACACCCTTGTCGGGGAGTGATCTTGCCAACTACCTTAAATCGTTACAGTCATCACAAATTGAATCGATAGAATTAATTACAAATCCTTCGGCAAAATATGAGGCTGCGGGTAATGCAGGGATCATAAATATCCGGCTTAAGAAAAATAAAACTTTTGGAGCTAATGGTTCTGTCAATGCGGGATGGAACATTGGAACCTATGCCAAGTATAACTCCGGGTTCGCATTGAACTACCGGAATAAAAAATTCAATTTGTTTGGTAATTATAATTATAACAAAAATCTAAATCAGAACAAATTTAACCTGTTTCGTACCTCCAGTGTAGATAGCTCTTTTGATCAAAGGTCAATCATGCTGAATAAAAATGAAAGCCAGGGATTTAAAGGGGGTGTCGATTATTATGCAAACAGCAAAAACACTTTTGGCGTCATGGTAAATGGCAATTTCTCAAATACGGATATGTCGAATAAGAGTAACACGAACATTGCCTATATCCCCTCAAAAGTTATTGACAGGTTATTGATAGCAAACAATACAAGTGATGGACACAGGAATAATATGAATTTCAATGCAAACTATCGCTTCGCTGATACTTCAGGGCACGAGTTAAATGTGGATGCCGACTATGGTTTCTATAATTCAAAAAATAACCAGTATCAACCAAATGATACTTACGATGCCACCGGCACAACCTTAAAAGAAAAAGAGGTGTATAATACATTGACCCCTTCTCAAATTGATATTTATTCTGCCAAAGCTGACTACGAACAGAATTTCAAAAAAGGTAGATTGGGTTTTGGAGGAAAGATATCATCTGTGAAATCAGACAACACCTTCCAACGTTTTTTTGAAGCTGGCTCAGGTTCTATTGAGGACAATCATAATAATTTCAACTACAATGAGAACATAAATGCGGCATATATAAACTATAACCGCCAGTTCAAGGGCGTCATGATACAGGCAGGTCTGAGAGGAGAGAATACTCATTCGAAAGGACGTTCCACTGGCTTCCGGTATGATTATGATTCCAGCGCAAATATCGCTATCGACTCTTTGCTCGACAGAAGTTATACCGATCTTTTTCCAAGCGCCGCTATCACCTTCAATAAAAACCCGATGAAGCAATGGAGTTTTAGTTACAGCAGGAGGATTGACAGGCCATCCTATCAAAATCTGAATCCCTTTGAATTCAATCTTGATAAATATACTTTTCAGAGAGGCAACCCGAACCTGCAACCCCAGTACACCAATAGCTTTGGTATTACCAATATTTATAAATATAAATTAACCACCAGTTTGAATTATAGCCATGTTAACGATGTGTTTACAACGATTCCAAAAAGTGAAGGAACGAAAGCATTCATTACTAATGAAAATGTGGCAAGCCAGGATATCGTTAGTTTGAATGTGAGCATGCCGGTTCAGTACAAATGGTACAGCCTTTTCTTTAATGTAAATTCTTATTACTCTAAGTTTAAAGGAGATGCTCCGGGTTTCAATGTTGATGTGGATGTGTTCTCTTTTAATTTATACGCACAGCAAACATTTAAGTTTTCAAAAACATTGACCGGTGAGATAAGTGGTTTTTATACGGCGCCTTCTATATGGCAGGGGGCTTTTAAAACCAAGCAACTGGGCAGTATGGACCTTGGACTTCAACAAACCATATTGAAAGGCAAAGGGA
>Ga0193726_1000602_pt1 | contig 36267 bp, 37 predicted proteins | sample H2c1metaG_FD_144928 | JGI IMG/M metagenome (GOLD analysis project Ga0193726, IMG submission 144928) | Soil microbial communities from a riparian zone of the East river system, Colorado, United States - H2c1 | ecosystem: Environmental > Terrestrial > Soil > Riparian zone | place: USA: East River... | reverse complement strand
CCTGCTGGTACGGCTCCTTGCTGCAAGAAACCCGTTTACCTTCACATTGCTTCCCAGCTTGGCGACGGCGAGAAGCTTCGCTTCCCGCTCGAACGCCACCGCTGCAACCTCACAACTCACCTTGCGCTCGCCGCCCGCTTCCATCTGCGACGAATCGTGCTGGAGCCGGAACTTCAGCACCGCGACGCCCGCGGGCGTGTGTCTCAACGCATCCAGCTCGATCAGCCGGCCTGCGATCGTGACCCGATTTGCCTGCGCCAATGCTCAAGCGCTCGCCGGCTCCGCGGGCTTGGCTGCCTCCACGGGCTTGACCGCCTCTGCAGGCTTGACCGCTTCCGCGGGTTTGGCCGCATCCGTGCGCGGCGCCTCACCCGGGTTGAGAACCGACCTCGCCTTTTCTTCCTTCATCATCGGCGAAGGCGTGACCCAGGCGCGTTCCATTTTTATGATCAGGTGACGCAACACCGCGTCGTTGAACTTGAACGAGTGCTCCAGCTCGGTGAGCGTCTCGTTGTCGCACTCGATATTCATGAGCACGTAGTGCGCTTTGTGTACTTTGGCTAGGGGGAAAGCGAGCTGGCGGCGGCCCCAGTCCTCGAGGCGGTGAATCGTGCCCTTCTTCGAGGTCACCGTAGCGCGGTAACGCTCGATCATCGCCGGCACCTGCTCGCTCTGGTCCGGATGAACGATAAAACAGACTTCATAATGTCGCATGCAAACTCCCTATGGATAAAGCCGCCCTCTCGTTCCACCGTTGCGACGCGGCGGAAGCTGGTGCGGCAGGGTTGGCCGAGTTGTGAAAACAAACGACCGCTGGAGCGGTCGTCGAAGGGGTTGAATTCTAACCGAATCGGGGGCGCTGGAGCAAGAGCTTGTGCGGACCCACATCTCACCATGCCCGGGAAAAACTTAGGCCCTTCAATACCTTGATCTTGGACCGTGCACGATAAGCTTCGTACCGAAATCCGGAAAACTCCAGTTCGCCTAGACTTAAGGGCCAGGAGGTAACGCTTATGTGTAGGAGCATCAAGACACTCTTCAATTTCGAACCGCCAGTGACCGACGAAGAGATTCGCGCGGCATCACTGCAATTCGTGAGAAAAGTGAGCGGCTTCAACAAGCCATCGAAAGCCAACGAAGCTGCATTCCTCGCGGCCATTGACGAGATAGCGGCGGTTTCCAGAAGCCTTCTGACCTCGCTTGAGACGAACGCTCCACCGCGGAACCGCGAAGAAGAAGCCGCGAAGGCCCGGGCGCGCGCTGCTCAGAGGTTTCCCGCATGACATCCGCGTCCAAGAGTTGACCGGCATTGACGAACAGGGAGGTTTTCATGAAGGCAATGTATGGTTTGTTTTTCGTGGTCGTGGCCTGCGTCACGGCAGCGTCCGCGCGGGCCGAGGACATCGTGCTGGTGTCATCGCTCATCCCTTACGAGAATGCCGACACCGCCTCGGAAGACGTTCGCAAGGAGTGCAATTGGAATACGACGATGCCGGGCTACCTGGCCAGGAAGTCGAAAGGCCTCGTGCAAGTAGCGGAGCAAAGCATCGATGCGGTAACTGGCAAGAAGTTGATGATCGTTGCGACCAGTGTTTACACGACGGGTGGAGGCCGTTTTTCAGGGCCGAAGTGGCTGACCTTGGAGGGGAAGCTGACTGAGGAGGGCAAGCTGCTTGGTACCTTTCAGGCAAGACGTCGGACTAGTAGCGGTTCAATGCGGGCTTGCGGGACGCTGGATTCGCTCAGTGAGGACCTTGCAGGAGATATTCTGAGATGGCTCAAAACTCCAAGCCTGAATGCTAATCTGGGCGATACCAGATATTAAGGTGGTCCTTGCCACTCAGTCGAAGACGAAATCGCGGCGACGCTGACTATCCGCCCGCGCGCCGCCGCCGCGCCTCGAACAGGCACACGCCGCTCGCCACCGAAACGTTCAGGCTCTCGACGCTCCCGCGCATAGGGATCTTCACCAGGAGATCGCAACGCTCGCGCGTGAGGCGGCGCATGCCCTCGCCTTCCGCGCCCAGCACCCACGCAGTCGCCTCGGGCAGGTCCGCTTCGTAGAGCGTTTGTTCCGCGCGCTCGTCCGCGCCGACGATCCAGATGTTGCGCTCCTTCAATTCGTCGAGCGAGCGCGCGAGATTCGTCACCATGTAATAAGGCACGGACTCGGCCGCGCCGCTCGCCACCTTGGACACGGTGGCGCCGATGCCCGCCGCCCGGTCCTTGGGTGCGATCACCGCGTGCACGCCGGCCGCGTCCGCGACCCGCAGGCAGGCGCCGAGATTGTGCGGGTCGGTCACCCCGTCGAGCACCAGCAACAGCGGCGGTTCTTTCAGCGCATCGAGCAGATCCTCCAGGCCCTCGCGCGCCGGCTTTTCGAACGCCATCGCCACCACGCCCTGGTGGCGACCGCCGCCGTCGAAACCGTCCAGGCGCTTGGTCGGAACGCGCATCAACGCAACGCCAGCCTTCTCCGCAACCAGCACGAGGTCCTGCGCGCGCGCGTCCTTGCGGTTCTCGTCGAGATAGATTTCCGTCACCGACGCCGCATCGGCGCGCAGCCGCGCCAGCACCGCGTGAAATCCAAAAACCGCGCGGGTCGGCTTCACCTTCTACGATCTCGAACGCCGGCGGAGCGACCGGGCGTGGCGCGGGCCGGTCGCTGAATCGGCCGCGGATTCTCCCGCGAGCACGAAATCGATCCGGCTCGTCTCCAGATCCACCCGCACGATCTTGACCTTCACCCGGTCGGCCAGGCGGAACTGCTTGCGCGTGCGGTCGCCGAGCAGACGGTGCTTGGTGGCGTCGAAATGGAAATAGTCCTTGCCGAGCTCGGAGATGTGCACCAGCCCTTCTACGTAGACGTCGTCGAGCGCGACGAAAATGCCGAAGCTCGTCACCGCGGACACCGAGCCCTCGAACTCCTCGCCGACCCGGTCGCGCATGTAGTCGCACTTGAGCCAGGCGGAAACTTCGCGCGTCGCATCGTCCGCGCGGCGCTCGGTCTGCGAGCAATGGGCCCCAAGCTCCGTCCAGTTGCCCGGGTTGTAGCGCCGTTTCTCGAGCGCCGCCTTGATGGCGCGGTGAATCAACAGATCGGGATAGCGCCGGATCGGCGAAGTGAAATGCGCGTAGTGCTCGTAGGCGAGCCCAAAGTGGCCGACGTTCTCCGGACTGTACTGCGCCTGCTGCAGCGAGCGCAGCAACACCGTCTGGAGGAGCTGCACGTCCGGGCGCTTGCGCGCGGTCTCGAGCAGCTTCGCGTAGTGCTTCGCCGTGGGCTTGTCGCCGCCCGCGAGCTGCAATCCGAATTCCTTGAGGAACTCGCGCAGGTTTGCGAGCTTCTCCGGAGTCGGCCCCTCGTGGACGCGGTAGAGCGCGGGCTGGCTGCGCCTGGAGAGAAAATCAGATGCATTGACGTTCGCCGCCAGCATGCACTCTTCGATGATGCGGTGGGCGTCGTTGCGCTCGACCCGGTCGATGCGCGCGACGCGCCCCTCCGCGTCGAAGATGAACTGCGTTTCTATCGTCTCGAAGTCGATCGCGCCGCGCTCCTCGCGCGCCTTGAGGAGCGCCCTGAAGAGCTCGTTCAACAACCGCAGGCGCGGCAGCAAGCCTTTCAGTTTCACCCCCGCCTCGCCCCCGGGGTCGGCGAGCGCGGCGGCGACCGCGGTGTACGTGAGTCTCGCGCGAGAGCGCATCACCGCCGGATAAAAGCGATACTTGCCGATCTCGCCTTTCGCGCCGATCGCCATGTCGCAGGCCATGCACAGGCGATCGACATCCGCGTTGAGCGAGCACAGGCCATTGGAGAGATGCTCGGGCAGCATCGGAATGACGCGGCGGGGAAAATACACCGAGTTGCCGCGCTCGCGCGCTTCCAGATCGAGCGCGTCGCCGTCGCGCACGTAATGGCTGACGTCCGCGATGGCGACGACCAGTCGGAATCCTTCGCCGGTCTTTTCGCAGTACACGGCGTCGTCGAAATCCCGGGCCGTCTCGCCGTCGATGGTGACCAGTTCGAGCGAGCGCAGATCCTCCCGGCCGGCGGAATCGCCCGGGCGCGGCACCGGCGGGAACGTCGCCGCGAGCGCTTCGGCCTGTGCCGAGAACTTGAACGGCAATTCGTGTTTTCTGAGCGCGATCTCGATCTCGATTCCGGGATCGGCAGCCTCCCCCAGAACCTCGACCACGCGGCCGATCGGCTGGGTGCGGCCGTCCGGCTGCGCGGTGAGTTCGGCGACGACGACCTGGCCCACGCGCGCATCGCCCGCGTCCCCGGGCGCGATCAGGATGGTCTGGGTGATGCGCCGCTCGGCGGGCTGAACGAACAGGAATTTGCGCTCACCGGCCAAGCGCCCCACCACTCGGGTGTTCACGCGTTCGATCACTTCGACGATGGCGCCCTCCCTGCGGCCACGCCGGTCCACGCCCGACTCGCGCACCATCACGCGGTCGCCGTGAAGAACTTTGCGCATCTCATGCGGACCGAGGTACAGATCCTCGCCTTCCTCGGGGACCACGAAGCCGTAGCCCTCCGGATGCCCCTCGACGCGCCCGCTGATCAGATCGAGCTTCGCGGCGACCAGGATCGCGCCCTTGCGATTGCGCAGGATCTGGCCCTCGCGCTCCATCGCGCCCAGACGCCGCTCGAAAGGGTCGCGCTCCTCCGGCTTGATGCCAAGGCGCTGAGCGAGTTCTCCGTCGGTGAGCGGGACGCCGGCTTCCGCGAGCGTCTGCAGAACGAACTCGCGGCTCGGAATCGGATGCTCGTAGCGCGACGCTTCGCGTTCGCGATGAGGGTCGCCTGCTCGCGCAGTGGGGCGCTTTTTCATTGACAAATCGGTGCTTTCCTATAGAATCCGCGCTCGGGCTGAAGACCGGAATTGGCGCGGCCCTTTCGCCGAGGTGGCGGAATTGGTAGACGCACTAGGTTCAGGTCCTAGCGGTGGCAACACTGTGGGGGTTCGAGTCCCTTCCTCGGTACCAGATTCGGCGAAACAGGATTCTAGCTTGTCCGCCCGTCGGTCAGGTTCCTAAAGCCGGAATTTTTCAGGCGGCAATCCTTCTCCCGATCGGGAATCATCACTCGGCGTGCAGTGAATCTCCTTCGGACGGCTCCGCTCCTCCTGTGCTTTGCGGCGCATTTCGCCTGCGCCGACCAGTTTCCCTTGTGGGAGGCCGGCGTGGGATTCGGAGTCACGGCCCTCCCTCACTATCGCGGCTCGGACCAGTCCAAGACCTGGGTGCTGCCCGTGCCCTATCTGGACTACCGGGGAGACCTTCTCAAAGCCGACGACCGCAGGTATCGCGGCCTGCTCAGCGACAGAGTCGAGCTCGAGTTCAGCCTGAGCGGCTCTCCCCCCGTCAGGGACGACAACGCGCGGCGCAATATGCCCGACCTCGATCCCACGCTGGAAATCGGGCCCTCGCTCAACATCGCCCTCTATCGATCCGAGAACCGGATGGAAAGGCTGGAGGTGAGACTGCCGGTGCGCACAGTCTTCTCCTCCGATTTCTCCCACGTCAAGCAAGCCGGCTGGGTTTTTCAGCCGAATCTGAGCATGGATTTCAAGAATGCCCTGGGAAATCCCGGATGGAACCTCGGCCTGCAGACCAGCGTGATCTACTCCGACCGGCGCTACAACCAGTATTTCTACTCGGTCGATCCGATGTTCCACACCGCGGACCGCCCTGCTTTCAACGCGAGCGGCGGCTACGGCGGATGGAACCTGCTCGCGGCGGTCAGCAAGCGCTTCCCCGGTTACTGGGTCGGTGCCTTTGCGAAGTGGGACAGCGTAGCCGGCGCGGTGTTCGCCGACAGCCCGCTGGTCAGGGCAAGAAGCAATTTCAGCGGGGGCTTCGCCGTCGCCTGGATTCTTCACGCCTCGAGCATCAAGGTCGAGGCGGAGAATTAAGGAAGCTCTGAACGACCCTGATTTTCGTCATTCCCGCGCAAGCGGGAATCCAGGAATTTCAGCCGCCTGCTGGATGCCCGCCTTCGCGGGCATGACATCATTCAGAGCGTCCCGCTGCAACCAGATTCAGATCATCGCTCCGTTGATCGAAACGATCTGACCCGAAATATAGGCGGCCCGGTCGGAAGCGAGAAATCCGATCAGGTCGGCCACCTCCTCCGGCGTCCCGGCGCGTTTCATCGGGACGAATTTCTCGATGAGGTCCCGGGAAAAAACGCCCTCGGTCATGGCCGAAGCTATGATGCCGGGCGCAACCGCGTTGACCGTAATGCCGCGGCTCGCCAGTTCCAGAGCGAGCGCCTTGGTGGCGCCGTGCAGGCCCGCCTTGGCGGCGGCGTAGTTGGTCTGGCCGCGGTTGCCGGCGAGCGCAGCGACGGAGGAAACGTTGACGATCCGTCCCCAGCGCGTGCCTATCATCGGCATGAGGAGCGGCTGCGTCACGTTGAAAAATCCGTTGAGCGAAACGTCGATCACCCTCGACCACTGTTCGGGGCGCATGCCGGGCATCATCGCGTCGTCGTGTATGCCGGCGTTGTTGACCACGATCTGTATCGGACCCGCCTCGAGCAATTCCCGCAGCGCGGCCCCGGTCGCTTCGCGGTCGGCGACGTCGAATGCGACCGCAGCGGCGGATCCGCCGCTCGCGGCGATTTCGGCCGCGAATTTTTCGGCCTGCGCGAAGCGGCTGTTCGCATGCACGTAGACGTGGCAGCCGTCGGCCGCAAGGCGCCTACACACCGCCGCGCCTATGCCGCCGCTCCCGCCGGTGACGAGCGCGCGCTTCACGAGCCCGCCCGCTCCGGGTCCAGGATCACCGCGGCCCTGCCGCGCAGGACCTCGACATCGCCCACTCCCACTTCGAAACCGTAAATCACATGCTTCTCCTCGCCCATCAGTTTCTCCGCGGAGACAATGAGATCGCCTTCGAGATCGTCGAGCCGGCTCTTGTAGCACATCACCTCGCGTACGCTCGTCAGGTAGCCCAGGCGCGGCTTGTTCGAGATGTTTCCGGCCAGTCTCCCGTGTATCGCCATGGCTTGGGCCGCGTACTCGATGCCGCACAGCGCAGAAAGCTGCCGGTCCATGCGCAGGGGATTGCCGGGGTCGCGGTGGCTGCGGGCGAGGCAGCGGATGCGGCTTGCATCCCAGGAGAGCACACCGTCCAGCAGGCACATGGCCCCCGCGTGCGGGATCATCCCGGCAATGGCTTCTCTGGATATCAACATGGGCTGACTTTGACGCGCAGGGGCTTGCCCGCGGGCAAATCGAGAACGACGTCCGCCTCTTTGTTGCGCGCAATGGCTTCGAGCAAGGGAAGCCCTCTTGCCGCCGGTGTGCCCAATCTCAGTTCCTCGAGGGCGGAATCGGACATGCGGGTGGATTTCTCTCCGCCGGTCGGGAACGTCAGTTCGAACGCCGCAAAGGCCTTGACACCTCGTTCGTGCGCCAGCACCAGCGCCACGCCGAAACTCGCGAGGAGCGGACGCGCCGAATGGATCGGCTCCGGATAGGGCGGATCGTAAGCCATGAGAGCGACGGGACTGCGCCGGAACACAATCTGGGTTACCGCCTCGATCAAGCCCGCGCCGAAGCTCGCGTCGAAGGCGCACAGGCTGGTCGAGGCTTCCCGCGACTGGGTTGCAATGCTCCAGTAGCCGGCGGCGGCATTGTGCACTGAGTTGTGAAACCGCGTCGGCGACACTTCGCGTTCGGCGGAAGCGAGCGTCTCGCACATCTGGTGAAGCGTCTCGGCCTCGCCGGAGGAGGACGTGAAAACAGTCGCAGTCGCCGCTGCGTCGCGACCCGAACTCCGGAACGCCTCCTGGCCGACGGCGAGCGCAAGCTTGACCGAAGCCGGGGTGCGGCGGCGCTCGGCGGGCGGCAGCAGATCGCTCGCGACGATGATCGTGGGGGCGAAGCGAAAGGCTTCCTCGCCCGCGAGGACGCTGCGGGCCGCCGGCCAGCCGGACAGGCCCGGGCCCAGCAAACCCACGCCTTCGACGAAGACCCGCATCACCGGGCGGTTCCCAGAATGAGACTGCAGTTGCTTCCGCCGAAGCCGAACGAATTGGAGAGAACGCGTCTGACCTTTGCGTCCCGGTTTTCGAGCAGGTAGTTGCTCTTCAACGCAGGGTCTACGCTACGCGTATGCACGCTCCCCGGCATCAATCCGTGTTCGATCGCGAGAACGGAGACGATCGCCTCGGTGATTCCTGCGGCCCCGAGCAGGTGTCCCGTCGCCCCCTTGGTCGAACTGCACGGGGTTTGCGAGCCGAACACTTCGAGCACCGCCTTGTCTTCGCTGGCATCGTTGCTCCTGGTGGCGGTGCCGTGCAGGTTGATATAGTCGATGTCCGAGGCCTCGAGCCCCGCGGAATCCAGCGCTTCCCGCATCGCTCTCTTCGCCCCCAGTCCCTCGGGATGCGGCGTGGACATGTGGTAGGCATCCGAGCTCTCGCCTATCCCCAGAAGGAGGACCGCCCCGGGTCGGGCACGATCGGCGCGTTCGACCAATGCGAATCCCGCACCTTCGCCGATCGAGATCCCATCCCGGTCCGCGCCGAAGGGCCGGCACGGTTCGCGCGAGGTCAGGCCCAGAGAATGAAATCCGTAGAGCGTCATGAGACACAGGCTGTCGGCGCCTCCCACCACGGCGGCATCGCAGACCCCGGCCGCTATCATGCGCGCGGCGCTGCCGAAAACCTTGGCCGAGGAAGAGCAGGCCGAAGACACCACGAAACCCGAGCCGGACAGGCCGAGATAGCGCCGCACGAACTCGGCGACCGAGTAGGAGTTTTGCGTCTCCGCGTAATGGTAGCCGGCGGGCAAAGCGCCCGTGTCCGGGTCCCGATGGCGATACGCGAGCTCGGTGGTATGCAGGCCCGAAGTGCTGGTGCCGAGGAAAAAACCGATTCGCCCTGCACCGTAGCGGTCGCGCGCGCCGGCTATTCCTTCCGCGAATCCGTCCTGTTCGAGGCACAACTGCGCGAGTCGATTGTTGCGGCAATCGTAGTCGCGCAGGTCGGGTCTCAGTCGAACATCGTCTATCCCGGGGACCGCCCCGACATAAGTGTCGACCGCGGCCGTTTCGAAATCGCAGCGCTTCAGTCCGGATTGCGCTTCGCGCAAAGCGGAGAACAGCGCATCCGATCCCGCGCCGAGGCTGTTCGCGGCGCAATATCGGCTGATGACGAGAGGCTGCAAAGTCGCCCTGAGAGATTTTATCTATTCGCCGAGGTCGTTCGCGCAGGCGGTCGCCAGGGAAACCGCTTTCAGGCCTTGTGCCGACACGCGCTCAAGCAGTCCGGGCAGCACGGCAAGCACCACCGGCGCGCTGTCGTGCATCAGCAGCACGTCGCCGGCGGCAAGCCCCCGGGTCAGCCGCCGCAGGATGCCTCGCGGATCGCGGCTGACCGCGTCGAAGCCGCGTCGCGTCCAGGACACGTAGCGCAGTCCGCGAGCCGCCAGTACCGGATCGAGCAGCGGACTGCGAAATCCCGCGGGGGCGCGAAAGAAAACGGGCGCACGGCCGGTGATCGCGGCAAGCGCTCCTTGAGCCGCATCCACTTCCTGCTTCAATCGTGAGATGCCGAAAAGCGCGAACGCCTGGTGGTGGTGGTAGCTGTGATTCTCGACGCTGTGACCGCGACGGGCGATCTCCTTGACGAGCTCGGGTTGAGCGGCGGCCTTCTCGCCGATGCAGAAGAAACTCGCCTTGAATTGATACTGGTCGAGCAAATTCAGGACCCGGGGCGTGACCTCCGGATCGGGCCCGTCGTCGAAAGTGAGCGAGATCTCACCGCGACGCGCAGCCGCGGCGGGCAAGCGGACCAGGTTCGGCCCCAGCAGGTTTCCGCGCGGCCACAGCGTGGCGAAAAGCAGGGCCAGATGATTTGCGCCCAGCGCGCCCAGCACCCAGGGCCATGCCTCCGGGTACGCAGCGAACATTGCGGCAGCCGCCGCGTGCGCAAGCACCGACAGGCGAATCCCCGGCGCCGGACGCCAGCGCCGGTGACTTTCTCTCGCAATGACCGTCGTGGTATTCAGGATCTTCCCCGGCTTGGCCGCCCCGATACAGGGCCGGCAAATGCATACGATACCCGAGCACGGGCGAACGAGTCGCGATCTTTCAATTCGATTGGGACGCGATATTGCAAACGAGCTCCCCGGCAAGCACGGTCGCCGCTCCTACCGTGCATCTGAACTTCATTTTATTTTCTTCGCGGACGGAAAACTCGATCGTCACCCGATCCCCGGGACGCACCGGACGGACGAACTTGGCGGTCTTGATTTGACAGGGACACAGGTCTTTCCCGAGACTCTTTTCGATTGCGCGCAGGGTTTCGCTCAGCAGCAGCGCCCCGGGGATGATCGGATTGCCGGGGAAGTGGCCCTGTGCGGTGGCGTGCTCCAGGGAAAAATCGCACTCAACCGTCGCCAACGCTACCCCACTTTGGCCGCGAACTGGGTCACGAGCTCGTCGAGCGCCACGCGCGGCAGCTTGCCGGTTTCGTTGCGCGGCAAAGAGTCGACAAGACAAAGCGGCCGAGGCAGAAAGGCCGGGTCGATACGCTGCCGCAGCGCGCTCATGATGGTTTCGCTCGTGAGTCCGGGGGCGACGACGAAAGCCGTCAGCCGCGTCACGATCCCGTCGTCCTCCTCGGGCATGACAAACGCCCCGTCCCGCACGCCTGCGATGGAATTCAGGTGAAAGTTCAGATGGGCGAGCGAAGTCCGTTTCCCGGCGATGTTGACCAGGTCCGCCGTCCGTCCGTGCAGCACGAAGGCGTCCCGCTTGCGGAATTCGATCACGTCGGCGAGCAATACCGCGTTCTCCACGTGCCCGCCCTTCACCCAGGTCCCCTTTGCGTCCTGGAAAAAAGTGAGCCCGGGCAGAGGGCCCCACTCGTGAGTTCGCGCCGGCCGCCGGGACGCGACCTGCCCTGCCTCGGTGCAGCCGTAGATCTCGTGAAGCGGCGCCGCGAAGCGCGCCTCGGCTTCGATCGCCAGCTGGGGAGAAAGCGGCGCAGTGGCGCAAAGCAGGAAATCCACCGCCGGCAGCTCGCTCGCTTCGGCGAGCAGCACCCGCAAGTGAACCGGCGTGGTTATCAGGCCGCGCGGCCGAGGCAGGGCCTCGAGCTCGGCACAGATGTCCGAGGGGAAAAACGGCCGGCCCGCGTGCATCGCCAGGCCGCCTTGCATCACCATCAAGACCGTAAACTCGAGGCCGTACATGTGCTGCTGAGGCACCGTAGCGAGCAGGCTCATGTTCCGATGGGCAGCGACGCCCAGGCGTTCGAGATCAGCCAATCCACTTTTCGCGAGCGCACCCCAGGACTTGGGATGCGGCGTGGGCTGCCCGGTCGAGCCCGATGTGAAGCCGATGGTGCAGACTTGCTCCGCAGGAATGCGCGGAACCGATGCTGTCGCCGCGTTTCCCTCTCCCGGTTGCCGGTAAAGAAACATCTCGAGCGGGTGAACCGCCCCATCGCTCAAGCAATACAAGCCGGGGTATTCGAGGTTCAGCCGTTTGAGCAGATCGGGGGTTGCGTTCGGCGGCAGCAAATTGACCTGACGGCGCAAAAGGGCTGCGCAAAGGCCCACGGCAAATTGGTAGCGATCGGCGCACAGATTCACCATGTAGCGCCGGTCAGGAAGCGAATCGGCCAGTCGCCGGACCTCGCCGAGAAACTCCTCGACACGTATGGGGCGCCCGTTCCGAAACGCGAAAACCGCGCCCGCATCGAAATTGCGAATCAGCGGGATATCAGCCACGTCAACATCACCCCACTTTGGCCGCGAGTCGGGTGACCAGGTCCTCGACCGCAACACGCGACAACTTGCCCGTCTCGTTGCGGGGCAGGGATTCGACAAAACAAAGCGGGCGGGGAAGAAAAGCGGGGTCGATCCGCTGGCGCAGAGCCAACATGATGGTTTCGCTGGCGAGTCCCGGGGCGACGACGAAAGCCAACAATCGCGTTACCGTCCCGTCGTCTTCCTCGGGCATGACAAAAGCACCGTCCCTTACGCCTTCGACGGAATTGAGATGAAAGTTGAGATGCGAGAGCGAAGTCCGCTTTCCGGCGATGTTGACTAGATCGGCGGTCCGTCCGTGCAACAGGAAGGTGTTTCGACCGCGCAGCTCGATCACATCGGCGAGCAGGACTTCCCTGTCCACGTGGCCCCTTACCCAGGTCCCCTTCTCGTCGGCATGCAAGCTCACGCCGGGCAGGGTGCTCCACTCCTGGGTCTGGGTTGGGCGACGGGCCGCGATCTGACCGGCTTCGGTGCAGCCGTAGATCTCGTGAAGCGGCGCCGCGAAGCGCGTCTCGGCTTCGATCGCCAGCTGGGGAGAAAGCGGCGCAGTGGCGCAAAGCAGGAAGTCCACCGCGGGCAGCTCGCTCGCCTCGGCGAGCAGCACCCGCAAGTGAACCGGCGTGGTGACCAGGCCGCGCGGCCGGGGCAGGGCCTCGAGCTCGGCACAGATGTCCGAGGGGAAGAACGGCCGGCCCGCGTGCATCGCCAGGCCGCCCTGCATCACCATCAACACCGTCGACTCAAGGCCGTAACTGTGCTGCTGAGGCACCGTACCGAGCACGCTCATGTTCCCATGGGCGGCGACGCCAAGGCGCTCGAATTCGGCCAGGCCGCTTTTCGCGAGCGCACCCCAGGATTTTGGATTCGGCGTGGGCTGCCCCGTCGATCCCGAAGTGAAGCCGATGACGGCGATTTGTTCCTCGGGAATGTGAGGTACCGAGGCGCTCACCGTGTTCCCGGCTGGCTGATAAAGAAATGTCTCGATCTGCAGCGGTGGCTGCACCTCTCCATCGCTGAGGCAATAGGCGTCGGGATATTCGAGGCTCAGCCGTTTCAGCAGATCGGGCGTCACGTTAGGCGGCAACAAATTGACCTGACGGCGCAAAAGGGCAGCGCAAAGGCCCACTGTAAATTGGTAGCGGTCGGAGCACAGGTTCACGACGAAGCGCCGATCCGGAAGCAAATCGGCCAGGCGCCGGACCTCGCCGAGAAACTCCTCGACACGTATGGGGCGCCTGTTCCGAAACGCGAAAACCGCGCCGGGATCGAAATTCCGGATCAGTGGAATGGCAGCCATGAAGCGCCGGTCTCGCCGGAAGCCCGCTGTCTATTTGCCGCGTTGTTGCTGGACGTGCTCGTTCAGGCTGCGCAGCGAATTGAAGATCTTTTGATTGTGCTCGTCGTCGGAGCGCAACTTCACTCCGTACGTCTTGGAGATCGCCAGGGCAACCTCGAGAACATCGATCGAGTCCAGTCCCAGGCCGTCCCCGAAAAGGGGCGCGGTCGGATCGATTTCCGCCGCCTGGATTTCGAGATTGAGCACCGACACCATCAACTGGGCCAGCTTGAGTTCTTCGGTGGTGAGTGCGTTGCCTGGCAGCTTCGCTTGCATTGCGGGCTCGTTCATGTCCCCTTTTCCTCCTGGCGGCCCGGGTTCACCCCGGTACGGCGACCGGTTCCAAGCTCGGGCCCTATTATAGCTGGCTCCGCGAGGCATCAGGTCGAGCTGGAGAACCCGCCGTCGATCACGATCACCTCGCCGGTTACGAAGCGGTTCGACTGGACCAGGGACATCATCGTTTCCGCGACATCTTCCGCGGTGACGCAACGTTTGAGCGGCGTCGCCTTCGCGCGCTTGCCCATCAGGTCCTCGTACTTGTCTTTCAGCATCCGCTGCATCCAGTCGCCTTCCATCCAGCCCGGCGCGACCGCGTTCACGCGGACGTCCGGCCCAAGATTGTAGGCGAGGGTCTTGGTCAGATTGACGACCGCGGCCTTGCTCGCCGCGTAGGGCAGCGGCTGCGGCCCGGGTCGCAGGCCCACGATGCTCGCAGTGTTGACGACGCAACCCTTGGAGGCGCGCAGGAGCGGCACCGCGGCACGCGTCACCTGGAACAGGCCGCGCACGTTCACCGCGAACACGCGATCCCAGTCCTCGAGCGAGAGGCTCTCCAGGTCCTTCGGCTTCCACGCCGCGGTCGTTCCCGCGTTGTTGATCAGCACGTCGAGCCGGCCGAATTGGTCCTCGACCGCCTTCAACATCGCGCGCACCCCGGCCTCGTCGGCGACATCGCAGCGCAATAGCAGCGCCTTGACCCCGCATTTTTTCGCTTCGTCGGCGACGGCCTTGGCGGCTGCGTCGCTGCGGCTGTAGTTGATCGCGACGTCGTAGCCCGCGCGCGCGAGGGCGAGCACCGCAGCGCGGCCGATTCCGCTCGCTGCTCCGGTCACCAGCGCTGCGCGTCTTGTCTCAGTGGTGGGCATGTGTTCGCTCTCCTACAACCCGAGAACGCGTTCGGCGTTCCCGTGGAAGATCTTCTCCATCACGGCGTCCGGGTAGCCGAGCTCCTGCCATTCCTTGAGAATGCGCGCATACGGCAAGCTCGGGTAGTCGCTGCCGAACATGATCTTGTCCTGCAGCCGCGTGCGCATGTCGACCTTGAGCTGCGCGGGAAAATACTTCGGCGCCCAGCCCGACATCTCCCAGTACACGTTTCCCTTGTGCAGCGCGACCGCCGTGGTCTCGTCCACCCAGGGCCATCCCGGATGGGCCATGATGATCTTCAGCTTGGGAAAATCCGCCGCGAGATCGTCGATCGCCGAGGGATGCGCGTGGCGGATCCTTGCGCCCATTCCTCCGGGCATGCCCGCGCCCATGCCGGTCGTGCCCACGTCAATCATCACTGCAGCCCCGAGCGACGCTATCAATTCGAACAGCGGGTAGTAGCGACGGTCGTTCGCCGCGAAGTGCTGCATGATCGGATGGAAGTGAAAGCCGATCAGCCCCAGTTCGCGCACCGCCTTCTTCGCCTGCGCCATCGCCACCTCGCCCTTCGCGGGCTCGAGCGCACCCCAGGCCTGGATGACGCGCTTGGGGTGCCGCTTCCACATCGCGTGCACGTATTCGTTGGTGACGGGCGGCGTCTTGATCGTGGTCTCCAGGTCGAGCGCCACCAGCAGGGCCTCGACCCCGGCGTCGGTGAATTCGCGAATCACCTCGTCCTCGGTCTTCGCGGTCCAGCCCCGGTTCCAGTATTTGGCGAGCGCGTCCACGTAAGGCCCCTGGCACAGGATCCATTCCTGGGTGCCGGGATAGCAGTGCAGGTCGATGATTCTCACGCCGCTTTCTCCCGCTCCAGTTTCGCCGCCACCATCTCCCCCAGCGTTTTTTTCGACACCTTCCCGAAGGTGGACACCGGGAAGTCCGAGAGGATCTCGAGCCGCTCGGGCAGCTTGAACTTCGCGATTTCCTTGTCCTTCAGGAACTCGACCAGCTCCTGGAGATTTAGGCTGCGGCCCTTCTTCGGAATCACGCAGGCGCACATCTTCTCGCCCAGATTGGGATCGGGCATAGGCACGCAGGCGATGTTCTGTACCGCAGGGTGCGCGAGAATCAGGTTCTCGATCTCCTCCGCGCTGATCTTCTCGCCACCGCGATTGATGAGGTCCTTCTTCCGGCCTTCGACGACGTAGTTGCCGGAGGGGTGCAGGCGCATCAGGTCGCCCGAGCGGTAGAAGCCGTCGGGGGTGAACTGCCGCGCGTTGTACTCGGGAACGCCATAGTAGCCGCGCAGGGTATAGGGCCCGCGGCAGGTCAGCTCGCCGACTTCTCCGGGCACGACTTCCCTGCCCTCCTCGTCCACCAGCCTGACCTCGTCGTCGGGCGAGAGCGGCCGGCCGCAGGTATCCATGCGCACGTCTTCGGGGTCGTCGAGGCGGACGAAGAAGAGCATCCCCTCCGACATGCCGAAGTTCTCCTGAACCGTGACGCTCGGAATCAGCTGCCTGGTGCGCATCCGTACCTCGGGCTGCATGCGCTGTCCGCCGCTCTGGATGACGCGCAGCGAGGACAGATCGTATTTGCCGATCGCCGGATCGTTGATGAGGCGAATGAGCAGCGCCGGCACCACCTTCAGATGCGTCACTCGGTGCTGTTCGATCAGCCGGAACAGGTCCTCCGGCTTGGTGCTCGCCGAAAGGACCAGCTTCCCGCCTTGCAGCATGCAGCCCTGCAGGCCGGGGCAGGCGAGCGGCAGGTTGTGCGCGATCGGCAGCGCGAGCAGCAGCACCGAGTCGCCCCTGACCGCGCATACCTCCACCGCGATCCTGGAATTGTAGGCGTAGTCGTTGTGCGTGCGCGGTATCAGCTTGGGCACGCCGGTGGTTCCGCCCGAGAGCTGGAATATCGCCGGATCGGTCGGATCAATCCTGAGCGCGCGCAGATCCTCCGCCGGTCTCTTCGGCTCGCGAGAGATCAGCTCTGAGAGAGAGAGAAAACCCGCGGGCGCCTCGCCCAGCACGATGCCGAGCCTGACCGAGGGCGTCTCGTTCCGCACGCGGCGGACCATGTCGGTGAAGTCGAAGTCGCCATGACGGTCGGGGGTGACGCATGCCGCGGCGCCGGAGAGCTTCGCGAACTGGCTCACCTCGAGGAATCGGTGCGAGGCGAGCGCCGCGATGGGGATGCAGCCGATTTTCTGGAGAGCGAAATAGAGCAGGACGAACTCGGCAACGTTGGGCAGCTGCACCACCACGCGGTCGAGGGGCGCGAGACCCGCGTCGAGCAGGTTCAGCGCGAGGCGGTCGGAGACGCGGTCGATTTCGGCATACGTGAGCTGTGTCCCGCGATCGATGACTGCGACGCGATCGGCGTAGCGCGCGAAGACCGGAGCGAATTCCTCGGCAAGCGAGAGATCGCGCCAATAGCCTTTTTCCCGATAGCGCCTGGCGAGCTCCGGCGGGAATGGCACGACCCCGTCCAACATGCCTCTTTCCTTTCAGTGGAACGGGTGGCGCCGGACGATGGTCTCGTTCCTGTCCGCGCCGGTGGAGATCATGTCTATCGGCACGCCACAGACCGACTGCAGACGCTCGAGATAGGCGCGCGCCCGCGCGGGCAGCTTGTCGTAGGCGCTGACACCCACAGTGCTTTCCTGCCATCCGGGAAGCTCTTCGTATACCGGCTCGCAGCGCGCGGCGTCCTCTGCAGCGAGCGGCAGCAGCTCGTCCAGCGCCCCGTCGATCCGGTAGCCCGTGCACAGCCGGACCTTGTCCATGCCGTCGAGCACGTCGAGCTTGGTGATGCAAAGGCCGGAAACGCCGTTGATCTGGATCGAGCGCCTGAGCGCCGCCGCGTCGAACCAGCCGCAGCGGCGCGCCCGTCCGGTGGTCGCGCCGAATTCCTTGCCGCGGGTGCGCAGCAGATCGCCCGTGCTGTCGCCGAGCTCGGTGGGAAAGGGTCCCGCGCCGACACGCGTCGTGTACGCCTTGGTGATGCCAAGGACGTAGTGAAGCATCTGCGGCCCCACGCCCGCCCCCGCCGCGGCCGCCCCGGCGACGCAGTTGCTCGAAGTCACGTAGGGGTAGGTGCCATGATCGATATCGAGCAACGCGCCCTGAGCGCCCTCGAACAGCAGGCTCTTTCCGGCGCGATTTGCATCGTAGAGTGCGCGCGAGACGTCCGCGACCAGAGGTTTCAGCCGCGGTGCGAGCGCCAGCGCGTCGTCTCTTGTCTTCGCGAAATCCACAGGCTTGGCACCGAGATATTTCGTCAGCACGAAGTTGTGGAAATCCAGGAGCTGTTCGAGCTTGGCCGAAAAGCGCTCCGGAACGAGAAGGTCCCGCAGCCGGATCGCGCGGCGTGCGACCTTGTCCTCGTAGGCGGGCCCGATGCCGCGGCCTGTCGTGCCGATTTTCGCGGCCCCCCGAGCCGACTCGCGCGCGACGTCGATCGCCGCGTGATACGGGAGAATGAGCGGGCAGGCCTCGGAGATCCGCAGGCGGGATGCGACATCCGCGCCGGCACGCTCGAGCTCGTCGATCTCTTCGATCAGCGCCTTCGGCGAAAGCACGACGCCGTTGCCGATATAACAGGTCACGCCTTTCCTCAGGATGCCCGAGGGAACGAGGTGCAACACGGTTTTCTTGCCGCCGATCACCAGCGTGTGCCCTGCATTGTGCCCGCCCTGGAAGCGCACGACGCCCTGGGCGTGGTCGGTGAGCCAGTCCACCACCTTGCCTTTGCCCTCGTCACCCCATTGAGTGCCGATGACTACGACGTTCTTGCCCACCGGTTCAGCTCTTGCCTAGTTTGCGCACGGCCCACTTGCCGGCGCGCTTGACGAGCTCGCGGTCGCACTCGGGTTGGGTCCGCTCGGCGGCGTGTCCTGGAAGTGCGACCATGACGACTTCACCACTGGATCGCAGCTTGCGGATCGCCGATGCAAGCCCCGCATCGCTTGAGTACGGCGCGCGGACGGCACCCGCCGCGGTCTCCTTCACAGCGGTACGCGCAAGCTCGCGCAGATCCACGCTGAACCCTGTCGCCGGACGAGCTCTTCCGAAAGCCTTTCCCACCTCGTCGTAACGTCCGCCCAGCGCTACCGCGTTGGCCACGCCCGGCGCGTAAGCGGCAAATACCACCCCGCTGTGATAGTGATACCCGCGGAGATCGGCAAGGTCGAACGACACCGGAATGCTCTGGGTGCGCGCAAGCTGCTTCAGGTCGCGCAACGCGGCCTTGATTTCCGGATATTTGGGAAGCATGCGGCCGGCGCGATCGATGACCGCCCCGTCCCCATACAGTTCGGGGAGAGCGAGCAGGGCTTTGCGCGTAGCGCCCTGTAGGCGTTCCGTTACGACGCGCAGCGTGGGCAGATCCTTCCGCTCCAGCACCCCATGCAGTTCCGATTCAAGTTCGGCACCGACCCTGCCGTGACGGCAGATCGCGCGAAACACCCCGACGTGGCCGATATCCAGACGCGCTCCGGAAATGCCGCAGGCAGCTAGCGCTTCCGCGAGAAGCTGCTGGATCTCCAGATCGCTTTCTATTCCGGCGTGACCGTAGATTTCGGCGCCGATCTGCAAAGGCTCCCGGGTCGAATCCAGCCCCCGCGGCCGCGTGTGCAACACGCTTCCCGCATAGCACAGCCGCGTTACGCCTTTCCTGTTCATGAGGTGCGCGTCGATCCGTGCAACCTGGGGCGTGATGTCGGCGCGCACCCCCATCATCCGCCCGGAGAGCTGATCGACGAGTTTGAAAGTGCGAAGATCGAGGTCGTGCCCGGTGCCCGTCAGGAGCGATTCGAGATACTCGAGCATGGGCGGAATCACGAGCTGATAGCCGCAGCCTCGGAACAGTTCGAGCAATTTCGAACGCATCCGCTCGATGCGCTGCGCCTGAGGCGGCAGGATGTCCTCGAGGTTTTCCGGGAGGAGCCAGTTTCTCATCGAGACGTGCCTAGTAGACCCAAAGCAGCATCAGCAGGCCCACCACCAGCGAGGAAAGCCCGAAAAAGCGGATCTGCCCGTCAGTGAACTCCGTGATGCGGCGGAACGTCTCGCGCCACATCCTCGGAAGGAGAAACGGCAGGAGACCCTCGATGACCAGCATGAGGGCGAAGGCCATGACAAGCGTGGTGCCCATTCACTTGCCGCCCTTCCCCGGATTCCTGAAGTGCTTGAAGAATTCCGAGTTCGGGTCGAGGATCAGGACGTCGCTCTTGTTCTTGAACGCGGCGCGGTAGGCTTCGAGGCTGCGATAGAAGGAATAGAACTCGGGATTTTCGTTGAAGGCGCGCGCGTAGATGGCGGCGGCCTTGGCATCGCCTTCACCCTGAACGCGCTGTGCGTCGCGGTAGGCTTGCGCGATGATCACCTCGCGTTGCTTGTCGGCGTCGGCGCGGATTTTTTCTGCGTCGGCAAATCCGTTCGAGCGCAGTTCCGATGCGACCCGCTTGCGCTCCGACTCCATGCGGCGGTAGACGTCGACGCTGACCTCCTGCGGAAGATCGACGCGCTTGAGCCTCACGTCCACGACGTGGATTCCGAGACCGCTCACGTCCTGGTCGACCTTTTCGCGCACGGTGTTCATGATGTCTTCGCGTTTCCCGGAGACGACGTCGTGCACCGTCCGCTTGCCGAATTCTTCTCGCAGGAGACCGTTGACGGTCTGGTTGATGCGCCGCCCGGCCACGACTTCGTCGCCCGCGACCGAGACATAGTATTTCTTGACGTCGATGATGCGCCATTTGACGAAGGCATCGACGAGCACCGGCTTGTTCTCGACGGTGATGAATCTCTGCGGCTCCGGATCGTCCCATGTGAGGATGCGGGTGTCGAAGAGCTTTACGTTCTGGATCAAGGGCCATTTGAAGTGCAACCCGGGTTCCTCGACCAGGTCCTTGAATTCGCCCAACTGAAACACGATGGCCCGCTGCCGCTGATCCACGGTAAATGCCGAGAGACTCGCGATGAGGATTGCCCCGGCGAAAACCGCGAGCGCAATGCCGAGTCGATTGTTCACGGCCGCTCCCCTCGATCGCGGCCCCGCAGCGTATCTCGCGAGCGGGCGCCGGTTTCAGGCGGCATCTGCGGTTCCGCGACGGGCGCGGATCGGGCTCCGAGCGGGTCGGGCAACGCCGCTCCCTGCATCTGTATGATCTTGTCGAGCGGCAGGTAAAGCAGGTTGCTGCCTGCCTTTGCGTCGATCAGTATCTTCGAGGCGCTCGCCAGCATCTGCTGGACAGTCTCGAGATAGAGACGCTCCCGCATCACCTGCGGGGCTTTGTTGTATTCGGCCAGAATCAGGCGGAATCGCGATGCCTCGCCCTCGGAATTGGCAATCACCCGCTGCTTGTAGCCCTCGGCCTCGAGCAGCAGCCGCGAGGCGACGCCGCCGGCCTTGGGCACGACGTCGTTGAAGTAGGACTGTCCGTCGTTCTTGAGCCGCTCGCGATCCTGGTTCGCCTTGACGGCGTCGTCGAATGCCGCCTGGACTTGTTCGGGGGGCTGAGCGTTCTGGATGTTGACGCTGCTGATCTGGATGCCGGTCTTGTAGCGGTCGAGAATCTCCTGCATGACCGGAAGCGCCTTCGCGACGACCGCCTGGCCCTGATTCAGAACGAAATCCATCCTGCTCTTGCCGATCACTTCGCGCAGCGCCGTCTCGGCGGCCTGCAGAACCGCATCATCGGGCTGACGATTGTTGAAAAGGTAGTCTCGCGCGTCCTTCAGCGTGTACTGGACCGCCATCTGGATATCGACGATGTTCTCGTCGTCGGTCAGCATCAGCGATTCCTTGAGCACCCGGGTCTTGACGCTGTTGCGGTAACCCACCTCGACGGTGCGGACACCCGACAAATTGACGATTTCATTGCTCTGAATAGGGTACGGCCAGCGCCAGCGCAGCCCGGAGGTCGTGACCTCGGAGAATTTTCCGAAGGTGAGCACCACGCCGCGCTGGCCTTCCACCACGATGTAGAAACCGCTCGCGACCCAGGCAGCGAGCACGACCAGGGCGACCAAGCCGGCTCCTCCGCCGAGATTCCGGATATTGTGCGGTTCACCGGGGGGTTCCGAGCCGCCACCGCGGCGCCGACCGAACAGGCCGTTCAACTTCTGGTTGAACCGGCGCCACATTTCGTCGAGGTCGGGCGGTCCCTCGTTTCCCCCGCCTCGCTTGCCCCACTGCGGGTCGTTCAATGACATAAAAATCCCAAAGTTCTGCAACAAAGATACTCTTCGAGGAGTCCCTCCCCGTTCTTCCCTCAGCCTGGGCACCGCCGACAGAGCTTGTCGACAACCCCTAAGCTTCGGCCGCTTGGCGCTGCGAATCTGACGATTTTGGCGGGCTCGCCGGAGGGGTCCTCGAGGCTGCCGCCTCGATCAGGGCCCGGCGCAGGCCATTCACGCCGTCGCCCGTTTTTGCGCTTAGACGAACGCGGCAAATTCTATCATATTCGTTCCGGTCGACTCCCGGTTGACGGCCGTTCCGGTCGATCTTGTTCCACACCAGGAGCCGGGGAACGGCGCTTGCGCCGATTTCGGCGAGGACCTTGTCCACTTCCAGGATCTGCCCCTCGCGGGCATCGCTCGCGGAATCGACCACGTGCAGGAGCAGGTCGGCGTGGACGGCTTCTTCGAGCGTCGCCCGGAAGGCCGCGACGAGCGTGTGCGGAAGATCGCGGATGAAGCCCACCGTGTCGGAGATCGCGACATTCCCTGCCTCGGGCAGGTACAGCTTGCGCGTGGTGGTATCGAGCGTCGCGAACAGGCGATCTTCCGCCAGCGCTCCCGCGCGAGTCAGGGTGTTGAACAGCGTCGACTTGCCGGCGTTGGTGTAACCCACGAGCGAAACCGAAAAAGCCCTGCCGCGTTCTCGGGCGCGCCGCTGGACCTCGCGCCGGCGGCCGAGCTTGCCGAGCTTGTCCTTGAGAAGCTTGACGCGATTCGCGATCAGGCGCCGGTCAACTTCGAGCTGCGTTTCGCCCATGCCCCCCATAAAGCCCCGGCCGCCGCGTTGCCGTTCCAAGTGCGTCCAGCCGCGAACCAGGCGCGTCGCTGCGTGCTCGAGTTGCGCGAGTTCCACCTGGAGCTTGCCCTCGTGACTTCTGGCGCGCTGGCCGAAGATGTTCAGGATGAGCCGCGTGCGGTCGACGATAGGGCAGCCGAGCGCCTTTTCGAGATTGCGCTCCTGCGCCGGGGACAAGTCGTGATTGAAAACCGCGAGCGAGGCGCCCTGCTCCTGCAGGGTTCGCTTGATTTCCTCGACCTTCCCCGAACCCGCAAAAAGCGCGGGATCGGGACGGTCGCGGCGGCCGCGCACCAGGGCCCGCGTTTGAATTCCGGCACTGGCGGCCAGCTGCCTGAGCTCTTCGATGCTTTCGTCGAAACCGCCCTTGCCAAAATCCAGTCCCACGAGGACGGCAAGCTCGCGCTCCGACGAACGCTCAAGCATCGCGTCCGTTCAGAGACCAGGGGGAATCCGTATCAGCTCTCGGGAGAATGTTCGACTGCCAGATTGACCGCGCGCGACGGAACGACGGTGGAGATGGCGTGTTTGTAGACCATCTGCGTTACGGTGTTCTTCAGAAGCACGACGTACTGGTCGAAGGACTCGATCTGGCCCTGGAGCTTGATGCCGTTCACCAGATAGATCGACACCGGTACGTGTTCCTTGCGAAGGGTGTTCAGGAAGGGATCTTGTAGTAATTGTCCTTTATTGCTCATGGGTTACCCCGAGTCGTATTATTTGAAGGTCTACTGTAAATGGTTTTTCGGCAAATGCCAATGTACTGTAGCGAACTCTTAGAGACGCCTGTCGACGTAAGGGTTCCTTCCGGTGCGAAATTCGATCCGTAGAGGCGTGCCTTCCAGCCGAAACACCCTGCGAAAGTCCGCCTCGAGATAGCGGCGGTAGCTGTCGGGCACGGCGTTGAGCGCCGTCCCGTGCACCACGACGATCGGGGGATTGCTCCCGCCCTGATGCGCATAGCGCAGCTTGGGCCGCGAGTATCCGGCTCGCGGCGGGGCCTGCTTCGCCACGGCGGCGATCAGGGCCCGGGTGAGTCTCGGAGTGGGCAGCTTGGCCATGGCCGCCCGATAGGCCGCGTCCACCGAGTCAAAGAGCTTCGGAAGGCCGCGGCCTTCGCGCGCCGAGATGTAATGAAAGCGCGCAAACGAGAGAAACTTCATCTTGCGCGCGATGGCGCGCTTGATCATCTCGCGTGCGTAGCCGTCCACGCTGTCCCACTTGTTCACCGCCACCACCACGGCCCGCCCGCGTTCAAGGATGAATCCGGCGATGTGCGCGTCCTGATCCGAGATCTCGCCCTGGGCATCCAGAACCAGGATCGCGACGTTGCACCGATCGACGGCCTGCAAGGTCTTTATGACTGAGAATTTCTCCACGCTTTCGAATACCCTCCCCCGGCGTCTCAATCCGGCCGTGTCGATGAGGACATAGCGGCGGCCCTGCACGGTCAGCTGCACGTCGATCGCGTCGCGCGTGGTGCCCGGCTCCTCGAAGGTCACGACGCGCTCCTCCCCGACCAGCGCGTTGACCAGCGTGGATTTTCCTGCGTTGGGACGACCCACGATGGCGATTCGGACGGCGCTGTCGGCTTCGTAGGTCTCCTCCGCAAGAGGAAAATCGGCGAGCGCGGTGTCCACCAGGTCGCTCACGCCCTCCCCGTGCTCGGCGGAAATCGCAAGCGGCGCACCCAGCGCGAGTTCGTGGAATTCGGCCGTGGCGATCTCCGAATTCATGCCTTCGCACTTGTTGACCGCGACGAATACGTGACGGCCGATCCGGCGCAGTTCCTCTGCGATCGCCTGGTCTTGCATGGTGAGGCCTTCGCGACCATCGGTGACGAAGACGATGACGTCGGCTTCGGCAATCGCGGTTCTCACCTGTTTGGCCATCTCGACGAACACGCCCGTCGCTTCCGGTTCCAGGCCGCCGGTATCGACCACGAGGTAGGGCCGCTCGCCCAGGCGTCCCATCCCGTAGTGGCGGTCGCGCGTCAGGCCAGGGACGTTGGCCACCAAGGCGTCGCGGGTACGAGTCAGCCGGTTGAACAGCGTGGACTTGCCGACGTTGGGCCGGCCGACGATGACCAGGGTGGGTTTCATGGGCCGAAGCTTATTGCTGCGTGCTCAGAGCGTAGAGGCTACCGTCCCGAGTCTGCACCAAGAATCCCTGGTCGAACCGCACCAGCGAGGATCGAATCGGACTGCCGTCTGTGGCCACCCGGCCGGCAAAGGCACCGGTTTCGCGAGACAGGAAGTGCACGTACCCCTCGACATCGCCCACGGCGATTTCCCGGCCCAGAGCCAGAGGCGCCGTAAGGCGCCGCAGGAACAAACGATCCTGTTTCCAGAGAGTGGCGCCGCCGGCGCGGTCCAGCGCGTGGACGGTGCCTTTGTCGTCGGTGACAACGACGTAACGCGCATCGATCGCAAGGCCCTCCGTACTCGAGATCTCCCGGGACCACAGCGGATTGCCTGTTGCGAAGTCGTAGCAGCCGACCCGCCCCTGATAGGCCACGGCGCAGACTTCTTTCTCGGCGACCACCGGCAAACCGACCACGTCGGTGACGCGTTCCAGTTCGGTGGCGCCGCGCGGCAAGGCAACGGTGGCTTCCCAGCGCACCCCGCCGTTGGCGAGCGAGATCGCCACGAGTTTGCCCCCGGCAAATCCGGTGAAGAGATAGCCCCGGTCGGCGACCATGCCCACGGGCGCGCGCACCGACAGCGGCGGACTCGATCGCTGGTAAAGCCAGCGCCGCTTGCCGTCCTTGGCGTCGAGCGCGAACAGGCGGCTGTCGGCGCTGCGGACGATCACAAGATCGCCGGTCACCGTCGGGGCCGACAGGATTTCGCTCGAAACGCGCGCAAGCCACAGCACTTTCCCCGTTCCCGCATCGAGCGCAACCACTTCGCCTTCGAGCGTTCCGACCGCCACCAGCGCGCCGTCGGAGCCCACTCCGCCGGAAAGCGCGTGGCCCACGTTGACGCGCCACGATTCCCGCCCGGTCGCAGACTCGAACCGCGCGACAGTCCCGTCCTGTGCCGCGGCATACACGCCGCCGGCTGCCACTGCAGGAAAAAATATTGCATCCCCGGCTTCGCCCACGCTTACCTGCCACAGGGTTCGCACGGGTATGTTCGAGGGGAGCTCCGACAGCTCGGCCATCTTCGGCGCGGGCGCGCTGGAACAACCGACGAGCAGGATCACGCCGGCGAGGAGCATTCGCCGCATCAATCGCCCCCGAGAGCTTCGAGTTTGAAGCGCAGCGTCTCGCGTTGAGCTCCCGGTTCGGCCTTTTCGAGCGCCGCTTTGTAGGCTGCGCGCGCTTCGGAGCGCTTGTTCTGCGCGGCCAGGATATCCCCGCGCTGCGATTGGTAGAGTGCTTCGAATCCCGGATGGGGTTTGACTTCCAGAACCTTCAGCGCTGCATCGGCCTCATGGTCGTCGAGCAGCACATTGGCCAGACGCAGCGTGGCGATCGAGCGTATCTCGTCGCTCTTCGCGTTCTCGATCACCCATTGCAGTTGGGCGCGCGCCGTCTTCAGATCCCCCGCCTGAAACAGTACCTTTGCGGACACCAGGGCCGCAAGCGGCGCGTAAGCCGTGCGCGGGAAGTTCTCGAGAATCGCACCCGCGGTCTCCCGGATGGCTTTGAGGTCGTTGGCCCGCGCCGATTTCTGCAGCGTGTCGTACAGCACGGCGGCCTGCGCCGCCTGCGAGCGCTGGTACCAATTCCAACCGTTCCACGCCCCGAATACGGCGAGCACCAGGCTGGCTCCGAGCAATACGGACCCGCCCTTCTCCTGCCACCAGCCCTTCAGGGCGGCGAGTCGTTCCTGCTCTTCCAGATCGTATGTGCTCATTGATGTCCTCATTGATGCGAGGGCAAGCGCCCTCGCTGGCTTCCTTCAGGCGGAGTCACGACAGGGATTCCGGCTCCGCCCTCTTGTCGTCACCCGTGCCGAAAAGCAGGTCCGAAATCGCCTCCGGCAGGCCTTCCAGAGGAACGCGGAACTGCTCGCGTTCCTCGCGCAGAGCCTTGACGCTCGCTTCGCCCGCGCGAGCTTCGTCGTCGCCGAAGATCACCGCGACCGGTGCGCCGCTCGCGTCTGCTTTTTTCATCTGCGATTTGAAGCTGCCTCCTCCACAGTGCTGCGTCACGCTGAAACCCGCCTCACGCAGGGCTTCCGCAACGCGAAATGCCGAACGCGTCGCCTGTTCGCCCTGGTTCACGAGGTAGACGTCCGGGCAGACGCGCTCTTCCGAATCCGCGACAAGCGCAAGCAATCGCTCGATGCCCATCGCCCAGCCGCAGGCCGGAGCGGGCTTGCCCCCGATCTGCTCGATCAGGCCGTCGTAGCGCCCGCCGGCGCACACCGTGCCTTGAGCGCCGAGCCGGTCGGTGACCCATTCGAAAACGGTGAGGTTATAGTAGTCGAGTCCGCGCACCAGGCGCGGGTTGATTTCGTACTGGCGTCCGGCGTCCTTGAGAATGCCCTGCACGCCCTCGAAATGCTTGAGCGATTCCTCGCCCAGCGTATCGAGCAGGCGCGGGGCTCCGGCGATGAGCGTTTGCATTGCCGGGTTTTTGCTGTCGAGAACGCGCAAGGGGTTGGACCGAAGCCGCCGGCGCGAGTCTTCGTCGAGATCGCTTTCGCAGGACTGAAGATAGGCCACCAGCGACTCACGGTAGGCCGCGCGCTCCGGCGCCGAGCCCAGGCAGTTGAGCTGCAGCCGGACGCCGGACAGGTCGAGATCGTCCCACAGCCGCGCGCACATGAGCAGCAGCTCGGCGTCGATGTCCGGTCCCGGAAAGCCGAGCGCCTCGGCGCCGACCTGATGGAACTGCCGGTAGCGGCCCTTTTGCGGCCTTTCGTGGCGGTACATCGGACCGATGTAGTAAAGACGCTGCGTGCCGCCGTAGAGCAGGCTGTGCTCGACCGCCGCACGCGCGACCGAAGCGGTGGCCTCGGGGCGCAAAGTGAGCGACTCCTGGTTCAGCTCGTCGACAAAACTGTACATCTCCTTCTCGACGATGTCGGTGGCTTCGCCGATCGCGCGGCGAAACAGTGCCGTGTGCTCGAGGACGGGGGTACGCAGGTTGCGGTAGCCGTAGCTGCGCAACCAATCGCGCAGCAGCTCTTCGAGCCCCTCCCAGCGTTCGGCCTCCTCCGGCAGGATGTCGTTCATTCCGCGGACTGCGCGGATCGGCTCGCTCATATATCGAATTCGTCCGCGCGACTTACACCGCGGCTTTGATCGGAATGGTTCTTTTCTTTTCCGGCGCATCGCGGCGCAGACGCCCGCCTTCGCCGTAAGTCGTGCGAACGTATTCCTCGACCAGCATCTGGAACTCTTCTGCGATGCGTTCACCCTTGAGCGTCACGGTCTTTTCGCCGTCCACGTAGACGGGCGCAACCGGACGCTCGCCGGACCCTGGGAGGCTGATGCCAATGTTGGCGTGCTTGCTCTCGCCCGGCCCGTTGACGACGCAGCCCATGACCGCCACATGCATGTCCTCGACTCCCGGATAGCGCTCGCGCCACCGTGGCATCTCTTCACGAAGAAAGCGCTGAATACTCTCGGCCAGCTCCTGGAAATAAGTGCTGGTGGTACGGCCACAGCCCGGGCAGGCGATCACCATCGGCGCGAACGAGCGCAAGCCCATGGTCTGGAGTATTTCCTGGGCGACCACGACCTCGCGCGTACGGTCCCCGCCGGGTTCGGGCGTGAGCGAGATGCGTATCGTGTCGCCGATGCCCTCCTGGAGCAGGACCCCGATCGCGGCGGTGGAGGCCACGATGCCTTTCGTTCCCATGCCCGCCTCGGTCAGACCGAGGTGCAAGGGATAGTTGCAACGGCGTGACAACTCGCGGTAAACCGCGATCAGGTCCTGCACGCCGCTCACCTTGCACGAGAGGACGATACGATCCCGGGGAAGTCCCAAGGCTTCCGCGCGCGCTGCCGATTCGAGCGCCGAGACCACCAGCGCCTCCCGCGTTACCGCGTCGGAATCGAGCGGCTCGGCCGCCTTTGCGTTCTCATCCATCAGCCGCGCGAGCAACTCCTGGTCGAGGCTGCCCCAATTGACGCCGATGCGTACCGGCTTCCCGTAGCGGCAGGCGATCTCGATCATCGTCGCAAATTGCTCGTCGCGCCGGGTGCCCCGGCCGACATTGCCCGGGTTGATGCGGTACTTCGCAAGAACTTGTGCGCAATCGGGATGTTCGGCGAGCAGCTTGTGGCCGTTGAAATGGAAATCGCCCACCAGGGGCACGTCGCAACCCATGGCGTCGAGCCGCTCGCGAATGCGGGGCACCTGCGCCGCCGCCTCGCTCGTGTTGACCGTGACACGCACGATTTCCGAGCCGGCCCGTGCAAGCTCGACCACCTGGGTCGCCGTGCCCTGGGCGTCGGCGGTATCGGTATTCGTCATCGACTGCACCAGGATCGGTGCGCCTCCCCCGATCAACACCTGTCCGACTCGGACCTGCCGCGTCCCGTTCCTCGGGATATTCGTCATGAATCCGCCTACTCCAAGGTGAGGCGCGCGACTTCGATCTGGATGTAGGGGGTCAGATCGACCGGCTTGTCGTTGTAGGTGACGCGCACCGAGGCCGCGTTGCCGATGACCAGGATCAATGGAGGCCGCCCAACGACGACCCTGCGGCTCCCGGCCGGATTCAATTGCGACATCAGCGTCTTGCCGTCCTGCTCTCTGATTTCAACCCACGACTCGCCGTCGAACTCGAGCCTGAGCCGTCCCTCCCCGGCGGAAGCCCGATCGGGCGGCGCAGTGGCAGGTTCCGTGCCCGGAACCGCCCCGGCAGCTCTGGTTTCGGCAGCTCTGGCTTCAGCGGCTCTTGTCTCGCCTCTGGTTTCAGCAGTTCTTGTTTCAGGCGGTCTTGTTTCGGCGACTCTTGTCTCGACCCGTTTTGTCTCGGCCGGCGGCGCCGCAGGGACCATCGCAGGACGGTCCTGCGCTTGCTCTTGCGGCGACGGCGTATCCGACGAAAGTCTCGCCCAGGGAATGCCCACGCGCCACTCATAGAGGACGCCTGCCACGACCACAAGCGCGAGCAGGGAAAGAACAAGATAGACACGCGTACCGCGCTTCCCGCCTTCGGGAAACGGAATCCGTTTGGCGCGCAGATCGAGGGAAACCTCTCCCGGCACGTATCGCTGCTCGAGCGCGCTCAGCACCGGCTCGGGATCCGTATCGAGGAGCTTGGCATAGCCGCGCACCATGCCGCGAACGAACGTTGCGCCGGGCAGCTTGTCGAACTCGTCGGCTTCGAGCGCTTCGATCTGACGCGCACCGTATTTGAGGCGTTGCGCGACGTCGGCGATCGAAAGCTTGCGCTCGTCGCGCAGTTGCGCGAGCATCCGGCCCGGGCTTTCCCTGGCTGAAGGCGCGCCGTGTTCGACCGGCTCGCTCATTCGAACCGCCCTTTTTGCATGTCCTGGTATTCCTTCGATCCGGGAAAGCGCCTGCGAAGCTGGCTGCCATAGCTGGTCACGGCGGAAGCGTCTCCCAGTTTGCGTTCGATGCGCAGCGCAAGCCACAGGGATTCCGCAGTCGGTTCGGCGATCTTGTTGTAACGACCCACCAGGACGCGCGCCGAATCGAGCTCCCCGCGCCGGTACTTGAGCTGCGCGAAGTTGATCAGCGCCGGATAGTAGTTCGCATCCAGCCGCAGGGCGCGTTCGAGATAGTCGTAGGCGTCTTTTTCGTTGTTCCTGCGCATCGCGCAGACGGCCGCCATGACATAGGACTTTTGCGGCGTGGCGTAGAGCGGGTGGCGTACCGCCATCATGAAATAGCGGATCGACTCGTCTTCGCGCTTGTTCTCGCACAGGAACCAGGCGTAATTGTGATTGGCGTCCGGGTCGTTGGGGTTCAGGCTCAGGGAACGTTGGAACGCCTCCTCAGCTTGGTCTTTCTCGCGCAAGTCGCCGTAGACCAGGGCCAGTACGTTGTAGGCGGGAGCGTAGCCCGAATCCGCCCCAATCGCGATGCGTGCCTCCGAGAGAGCCACGCCCAGGTTGCCCCTCTGGTAGTACGAACCCGCCAACTCGGTGTGGATACGCGCTCTCTCGTGAGCGCTGGCCACCTCGCCGATGATCGCTCCGCTATCGGTCGCACCCGGCAAATCGCCCGAGAGCGGCCCCGATGCGCAGCCCAGAAGCGCCGCGGCACCGGCAAGCATCGTCATAGCGCGCAACAGCTTCAAGATCTCATCCCTTCCAGACGAATCACCTTCCGGGTGCGGTCATGGATCTTTCCGGCCAGCTGTCCGCATGCCGCGTCGATGTCATCCCCGCGGGTCTTGCGCGTGGTCGTGACCACCCCGCTTGCGTTCAGCGCTTTGCTGAACCGCTCGATGACCGGGCGCGGCGAGCGCTCGAACCCCGAGTCCGGGAAAGGATTGAACGGAATCAGGTTGATCTTGCACGGTACCCGCGAAGCGAGCTCTACGAGCTGGCGCGCGTGCTCCTCGCCGTCGTTGACACCCTCGAGCATGACGTATTCGAAGGTGACGAAGGGGCGCGGCGCCCGTGCGAGGTACCGCCGACAGGCCGCCAGCAGTTCGGCGAGCGGATATTGGCGATTGATCGGCATGAGCTTGTCGCGCAAAGCGTCGTTGGGCGCGTGCAGCGATACCGCAAGCGCCACCGGGCATTCCTCGGACAAGCGGTCGATCATCGGCACGATGCCGGAAGTGGACAGCGTCACGCGGCGCCGGGAGAGGCCGTAAGCATCGTCGTCGGTCATCAGCTTTAGCGCCGAGACGGTGTTGTCGAAGTTGAGCAGCGGCTCACCCATTCCCATCAGCACGACGTTGCTGATGACGCGCTCGCCGCCGGGGGCCGCCCCGAGCTCGCGGTTGGCGAGCCACAGCTGGCCGATGATTTCAGCCGCCGAGAGATTCCGGTTGAATCCCTGCCGGCCGGTGGAGCAGAACTGGCAGGCGAGCGTGCAGCCGGCCTGGGTGGAGATGCACAAAGTGCCGCGCCTCGCCTCGGGAATGAACACGGCTTCCACCGCGTTGTCCTTGCCGACGTCGAGCAGCCACTTTCGCGTGCCGTCGGCGGCCGTGCTGTCGCTTGCGATTCGCGGCGGCACGATGCACGCAGTCCGTGCGAGCTTCTCGCGGAGCGGTTTCGCAATGTCGCTCATCCGCGCGAAATCCGATTCCCCCAGACGGTGTACCCAGCGCTTCAACTGGCGCGCGCGGAAGGGCTTCTCGCTCAGATCCGCGACGAAGGACGCGAGCCCTTCGCCGTCGAGATCGAGAAGGTTGATGCTCATTTATCTGGAAAAAATCTCGGACGCGGGGAAAAAGTAGGCGATCTCGGTGCGGGCAGTTTCCGGCCCGTCGGACCCGTGTACGGCGTTGGCATCGATGCTCTCGGCAAAATCCGCACGGATTGTGCCCTTCTTCGCCTTTTTCGGATCGGTTGCGCCCATCAGCTCGCGATTTTTCGCGATGGCGTCTTCACCTTCGAGCACCTGAATCATGATCGGACCGGAAACCATGAATTTCACCAGATCGCGAAAAAACGGACGCTCGCGATGTATGGCGTAGAAACCTTCGGCCTGCCTCTGGGACAGATGCAGCATTCGCGCCGCCACGATCCTCAAGCCGGTCTGCTCGAACCTCGAGTAGATCTGCCCGATTGCGTTTTTCGCCACCGCGTCCGGTTTGACGATGGACAAGGTTCTCTCTACGGCCATTCAATATCTCCGGTTGGAATTTTGGAAGCAGCACAAGAAACTCGCCTAACGTTTTATTTTATCAGGCTTTTGATCGAGTGTGGGCTCCAAAAGGAAGGCCCCTTTCCAATGACTTGAAGGTGCTGGCGCGAAAGCAACTTCGACAAACGGGAAAGGGGAGCTTTCCATCAGTCAGTGTTCTGTAAGTTTAGCATCAGGTTCTTGCAAGGCTGGCCGCGTACATTTGCAGTCGTAGTCTCTTTCCTCCTCTGTGGCGTGGGGGCGCCTGGCGCTCCCACGCACTTTTTTCCCCCCAAGCCCGTTCGAGTGTTCCGAGTTCGCAGACTCACCATCACCAGAAGTACCATCCCCAGAAGTTTGTCGGGCCTGCGTGCGTGCTATCCTGAAGTCTCAACCGGGTCAACACCTTGTCATGCGAGTTCTGATCGTCGAGGACGACAATGCGCTGGCTGACGGACTGATCCGCACGCTGCGACAGTCCGGCTATGCCGTAGACCACGCGGAATCGGGCGAGCTCGCGCTCAGAGCCTGCGCCGAGGAACACTACGACCTCGTCGTGCTCGACGTCAGCCTTCCAGGCATAGACGGTTTCGAAGTATTGCGCCAGCTGCGCCGCGACAGCCACTCGGGCAGCATCCTGATTCTCACGGCACATGACGCCGAGGTGGACCGCGTACGCGGCCTCGATCTGGGCGCCGACGACTACGTTGCCAAGCCGTTTTCGCTTCCCGAACTGGAAGCGCGCGTGCGCGCGCTCATACGGCGCAGTCAGGCCGTCAAGACCCCTCAGTTGCGCTTCGGCAAGCTCACCGTCGACACGGTGGCGCGGCGCGCGAGCATCGGGTCGGAACTGCTCGACCTGACCCCGCGCGAGTGGGCGGTGCTCGAATATCTGCTCATGCGGGTCGGACAGGTGGTGAGCAAGGAACACATGCTGCAGGCGATGTGCAGCTGGGACGATTCGCTGACCCACAACGCCATTGAAGTGTATATCTCGCGCCTTCGCTCCAAGCTGCACGATGCCGGGATCAGGATTCGCACGGTGCGGGGATTTGGTTACATGGTCCAGGATCCGGATGCAGGCTAGCCTTCGCAGGCATCTCACCTACTGGCTGATCGGCCCCTTGCTGTTGCTGGTCACGGCGGGAAGCTTTGTGTCCTACCGCATCGCATTGAACGCGGCCACCAAGGCTTACGACAGTGCCCTTCTCGATCCCGTGCTTGCCATCGCCAGCCACCTTCACCGCAACGGCACCCAGCTCGAGCTCGACCTGCCCTCGATTGCGATCGAAGCGTTGCGTATCGACACCGAGGACCGCGTCTTCTACCAGGTATTGGGACCCGGCGGCGAGTTGATTGCCGGAACGCCCCGGTTGCCTGCGCCGCCGGAGCGGCTGGCTCCCGAGGAACACACTTTCTATGACGCGAGACTCGAAGGCGAGCGCATGCGCGTGGCCGCCCGGGCGGTACAGGCCGACCCCGGAATAGCGATCGTCCAGGTTGCGGAGACGCTGGTCAAACGCGACAAACTGGTGCTGGAGCTCCTGGTCGCCTCCACGGTACCTCAGCTCCTGATCGCCTTTGTTGCGGTGGCCCTGTTCTGGCTCGGCATCGGCCAGGGTCTCAGGCCCCTGGACCGCCTGCGCGGCGAGATCGCAGCGCGTTCTCCGCGAGACTTGCGTCCGGTGTCCGAGCAGGACAAGCCGCAGGAAGTCCGTTCGCTCGTCGGCGCGCTCAACAAGCTGCTGTTCCGGCTGAACGCGGCGATCGAATCTCAGCAGCGTTTCATCGCCAATGCCGCTCACCAGTTGCGCACGCCCCTGGCGGGACTCAAGACTCACGCGGAACTGGCGCGCCGCCAGCCTTCGACTTCGGAGCTGAAGTCGCTTCTGGACATGATCGCGCGGGAAACCGAACGCACGAGCCACCTGGTCAACCAGCTGCTGACCCTGGCGCGGGCCGAACCCGGGGAGGCGGCCGGCGGGCAGCCCGTCAACCTGCACGAAATCGTCGGACGAGATGTGCGCGATTGGGTGCAGCGCTCGCTGAACAAGAATATCGATCTCGGCTTCGAGCTCGAGGATGCCTGGACCGCGGGCGAGCCGCTCCTGTTGCGCGAGTTGGCCGCGAACCTCCTCGACAATGCGCTGGCCTATACGCAGGCGGGCGGCAGCGTCACGGTGCGCACGGGGATGCGCAACGACGAATCGGTGATCGAGGTCGAGGACAACGGACCGGGAATCCCCGAAGGCGAGCGCGAGAAGGTTTTCGAGCGCTTCTACCGCATCGCCGCGACCGGCGGCGAGGGGTGCGGGCTGGGCCTGTCCATCGTTTCGGAGATCGCCCGGCGGCACGGCGGGAAGGTCGAGCTGAGCGTGCCGGCGGGTGGGCGCGGCACGCTGATTCGGGCCGGCTTTCCGCATCTGGCCGCGCAAGCGGCCCGCTCCGCGCCTCCGCTGGCTACTCGAACGGTTCCCACGTCACGATGAGGCCCGCCTCGCCCGGCTCCGCCCGAAATTCGCATGCATCTCCAATACCCGGGACCGAAACGAGCTCCTCGCCGCAGAACAGAAGGGGAAGACGGTCGCGGCGCCAGGGTGGAACGCCCCGCTCCTGAAAAAGATTCTTCAGCGTACGCCGCGGCCTGCGGATATCCGGTCGTAGGCGCTCTCCGCCTCGCCGCAAGCGCACCGTCACCGGCGCGGCGCGCATTCTGGCGAGACTCAAACCCCGCCCCTCTTCGGGCTTGAATTTCAGCACCCCGCCGAACTCGAGCAAGGGCAAGGCGTTTTCGCCGTCCCAGGTTTCGCACACGTTTTTATCGAGTAGCTCCCCGGCACGCAGCAGATAAAGCTTGTCCCGGTAGCGGAGAAATTTCCAACCCGGAACCGCGAGGGCCATGCGGGCATCGGCCCGGGACTCCCAGAGCTGGCGCATCAGTTCCGCGGTGCGTGCCGCCGAGAGCGGCTCGACGCCTTGCGCTTCACACCAGTAGCGCAGGAGGTTTTTGGCTCGCGCCCGGCCGAGCAGGTGCAGATTCCGGAGCTCGACACCGGAGGTGCCTCCGGCGCCCTCGAAGTCGCTTCGCGCCAACTCGTCGAGCAGCTCCCGCGCCTCGTTCAGATGGTCCGCGGCGCGCGCGATCGTCGCGCGGGCGGAGGGAAATTGACTCTCGAGGAGCGGGAGCACCTCGTGCCGCAGAAAATTTCTCCTGCGGAACGTATCGACATTGCTTTCATCCTCGACCCACTCGAGTCCGCGAAGACGGGCGTAGGTTTCGATTTCCGCACGCGAAACGCGCAGCAGCGGCCGCAAGATCCGCGCGCGCATGCCGGCAAGCGACTTGAGCGAAGACATGGCCGCAAGGCCCCGCAATCCCGCTCCGCGCAAGAGCCGCAGCAGCAGCGTTTCGGCCTGGTCATCGCGATGCTGGGCGAGGACGACGAAATCGGCATCGGCACGGGCAAACGCTTCGTAGCGGGCGCGCCGGGCGGCGCCCTCCAGTCCCAGGCTGCGATAGGGGGCGATGTCGACCGTCTCCAGTTGCAGCGGAATCTGCAGTTTGGCGCACAACTCGGTGCAGAACCCGGCCCATCGGTCGGCGTTGGGGCTGATGCCGTGATTGACATGAACGGCGCGCAGCGAAAACCGGAGCACGGGCGCCAGCTCGAGCAGGAGGGACAGCAGCGCTACCGAATCGACGCCGCCCGAGAGGCCCAGCGCGAGGTTCGCTCCCGGAGTGATCGCCGGCGCGAGCACCGCCGCCGCCCTCCCGGCTAATTCACTTGAGCTTGGCGATCAATCCAAACGCCTTCAGCCGGCCGGCGGTGATGCCGAGCGTCTCGGCCGCCTCCGGTGCCTTGTCGGCGCTCTTCCACAGGATAGAGGCGCAGCCCTCGGGGGAGATGACCGAGTAGGTCGAGTATTGCAGCATCATGACGATATCGCCCACGGCGATGGCGAGCGCCCCGCCCGAGCCGCCCTCGCCGATGATCGTGCATATGATCGGCACCTTCAATTCGGCCATCACATAGAGGTTGCGGCCGATCGCCTCGGCCTGTCCGCGCTCTTCCGCCCCGATCCCGGGATACGCCCCGGGCGTATCGACGAAGCTCAGCACCGGAATGCCGAACCTCTCGGCGAGCCGCATGAAGCGCATCGCCTTGCGGTACCCTTCCGGACGCGGCATGCCGAAATTC
>Ga0193726_1000601_pt1 | contig 36353 bp, 41 predicted proteins | sample H2c1metaG_FD_144928 | JGI IMG/M metagenome (GOLD analysis project Ga0193726, IMG submission 144928) | Soil microbial communities from a riparian zone of the East river system, Colorado, United States - H2c1 | ecosystem: Environmental > Terrestrial > Soil > Riparian zone | place: USA: East River... | reverse complement strand
ATTCAGGGCTGAGGAACAAAATCGGAAGCGAATGATTTGCCCGTAGCCCTGAATATGCCCTGGAAAAGTCCATAAGCAATAAATAAAAATCCAATCAGGAAAATATTCGAACTGAAAGCAAACCCTGCATACGAAATAAAAAATATCATAAAAGAAATGAGCAGTACCGGTTTCCTTCCGTACTTATCTGACAAAGAACCCGCCGGGTACGAGATAAGTGCTGCAACGAGGTTATAAAAAGAATAAATAAGTATGGTGTTCAGCAATGAAATCCCTTTTTCGCGGACCTCAAGAATTAAAAATGCATTGCTTGAATTTCCGAGGCCAAACAAACCCGTCACTAATAAATACTTCCAATACTCCCTGGGGAACTGGCGAATGCGCAGATCAATTTTAGCCTTTGCACCAACCCCCAATTTTTTTTCTTTTACCATAACCACCATGAAAAACGCGATGAGTCCGGGAATAACAGCGAGATAAAAAATTGTATGAATATTAAAGCGCAGGGAAAAAAATAAAATAACGGTAATGAGGGGGCCTAAAAAAGCTCCCATGTTATCGCCTATTCCTTCAAGTCCAAATGCCTTTCCCCGATCTTTTGGAGCTACTGATTCCGCAACGAGAGCGTCCCTGGGAGCGGAACGGCTTCCTGCTCCCAGCCTGTCTGAAAACCTTGCAGCCAGAACTAATTGCCAGGTATTGGCCAACCCAATAAATGGCTTAGAAACTGCTGAAAGAAAATAACCGACAAGAGCGATCGGTTTTCTTTGTTGCAATTTATCTGAGAGCCAGCCTGAAAAACCCTGGATGATATTTTGGGTGGCTGTGGCAATGCCTTCAATGATTCCCACAATGCTCCCGTTTGCTTTCAAATATTGCGTCAGGTAAACGGGCAGGATCGGGTACAGCATTTCAGTGGAAATATCAGAAAAAAGAGAGGCCAAAGCAAGGAGAAAAGTATTTTTTGTAAGGCCCGAAAAATATTTTTGAAATGGCGACCTGGACATAATTTAATCCTTTATTGTAAATTGGTTCAATTCATAAATCCCCGATTGTTTTTCTATACCGGCAACCTTTTTCTTTGGCTTCATTTTTCTGAATGAAGAAAAAAGAATGACATCCCCTCCCTGCTTTATGATTTCTATACTTCATATTATAATTGAAAGCAAATTAACAAGGTTTTGACTTAACCACTGGTATGCTTTTTTTTAATCATTAAATTTAAAAAATATAAGATTTCTTCACTCTATAATTGTTTCTCAAAAGGTCTATAAAATTTGATCGAAATTCACTTTAAGCCTTTAAGGCTGCAATATAAAAATCTGTCTTAATATCAATCGAGTTTAACGATTTTTATGCTTTTCGCAAAATGATTCGGGCTAACTTTATAGGCATAAAAACACCATAAAACTCAATGAAGCCAGCCATCCTCCTATTAAACTTTTTTTTATTAATAAGCGTAGCCCGGGCTCAAAGCATTACAGATTCAAAGCAAGTTATCCTCGATTCCCCCGCACTGAATTTTAAAAGCATTTCTACAAATCTGCCATTTTTTAATTCATCTTCAGATGCCGAAAAAATACTAACCAGCATTATGGATGCGCTGGGCCTGGATGCGAATTTCAAAATAAAAACAGCAAAAGTTCCTAATGTAGAAGCTACCATCCGCCATCATGAGCGGTATATTTTATACAATCCGGACTTCGTAAATAAAGTAAATGCGGCGACAAAGGATAAGTGGGCCTCTATATTTATTCTTGCACATGAAGTGGGCCATCATTTGGAAGGCCATACCCTTGCAGATGCCGCGGGCAGCCCCGCAATTGAATTAGAGGCAGATCAATTTGCCGGATTTACACTTTGTAAAATGGGCGCTACGCTGGATGAGGCACAACTCGCTATGCATTATATAGCAAACACCGAAGCTTCAAAAACGCATCCGGGGAGAGCCGACCGCTTACTCGCCATTGAAAAAGGTTGGGATAAAGCATCAGTACAAACGAAAGGATTAGCCTATCATCCAAATACTCTTCCTTCTCAAAACGGCGTTTCTCAAAATTAATATCCCGTTTTTGAGAGCATCTTATAATTTACCATTCATAATTTTTCGTGTTACGGCATCTTTGTTTACAGCTATATTTATTTGAATAAGACTGGTTGTATGCGAAAAACAATTCTCTTTATTTTGATCGTGTTTTTATCTGTTCAATTAAATGCACAAAAAGAGGGATTTGCGGAAAGCACAGGAGTAAAAATTTATTATCGCACATTTGGCAGTGGCGTACCGGTGCTTATCATAAATGGCGGGCCCGGATTAAACAGTGATGGTTTTGAAGACCTGGCAAAGACTTTATCCTTGCACAATCAAACCGTTATTTATGATCAGCGCGGGACTGGAAAGTCAGTATTGAAAAAAACAGATACTTTAACCGTCACGATGCAATTGATGGTGGATGATATCGAAAATCTGCGCAAGCAATTACACATTCAGAAATGGATCATTTTAGGGCATTCTTTTGGCGGCATGCTGGCTTCATTTTATGCAACCCGGCATCCTGAATCAATACTTGCGATGATCTTATCCTCATCAGGTGGCATTGATCTTGATCTTTTATCCTACGTAAGCAATAGCATCAACTCAAAATTAACCCCAACGCAAATCGACTCGGTGAATTATTGGAATCAAAAGATAAGTGGTGGTGATACCAGTTATTTTGCAAAGTTGCAACGGGCAAAGATTTTGGCAAATGCTTATGTGTTCGATAAAAAATATGCTCCGACCATAGCGATAAGACTTACACAGGGAAACATGCAGATCAATGGTCTGATATGGCAGGATATGCAAAAAATAAAATTCAATTGCGCAGGAAAACTTTCGCTTTTTAAGAAGCCCGTATTGATCATCCAGGGAAAGCAGGATATTGTAGCAGAAAAAACAGCCCAAAAAGCACATAAGATTCTTAAAAATTCAACAGTTATCTTATTAGATCATTCTGTGCATTACGGATGGCTTGATAACCGGAAAAAATATTTAACAACAGTAGAAAACTTCATAACAGCGAATTATAATTCTTTATAGATCATTTGACCCACTGAGAACTTTGGGGTTCACATAATTTTCTCCTTCATTTCTTTTTCAGTAATTTCATTGAAACAACCTTTGCTATGCCACTAATAATTGTAGCCGGAATTATTTTACTGATCGTCATCTGGATGACGAGTTTATACAATGGCCTCGTGCGATTGCGTAACCGCCGCCAGAATGCCTTTGCTGATATTGATGTGCAACTGCGTCAGCGCCATGACCTTGTACCTCAGCTGGTAGAAACTGTGAAGGGATATTCGTCCCACGAAAAAGAAGTGCTTTCCCGTGTGACGGAGGCCCGTGCTGCCGCAATGAATGCCACATCAATAAATGATAAGATCCAGACGGAACAACAACTTACTTCTGCACTACAGGGCTTAAAAGTCTCTGTGGAAGCTTATCCCGATCTGAAAGCAAATCAAAATTTTCTGCATTTGCAGGAAGAATTGAGTGACATCGAAAATAAGCTGGCTGCTTCACGCAGGTTCTTTAATGGCGCCACTACTGAATACAATAACGCCGTTGAATCTTTTCCCGGAAACCTTGTTGCAAGGAATTTTGGGTTTCAAAAAGAAATGTTTTTTGATCTTGGCACCGAAGGCCGCAAGCAGATGGAAGAACCGCCTGTTGTTAAATTTTAAGCCTCCCTTCTCTAAACGCAGGTAAGAAATCATTATGCAATATGTAGGCCTCCAACACCAGATCAGCAGTAATAATCGCAATTCATTTTTTTTACTGGTGGCATTCCCTGCATTACTGCTAGGCATGTTTTATGCGTTTTTCTTTTTTGTTGACAAGCAGGATACAGAATTGACGAATCAACATTTTCTAATGGCCTTCCCTTTCGTATTGGTAGGCATCAGTATCTGGTTTTTGATTGCCTGGGGTGCACATTCCGCAATAATACGTATGGCAACCGGTGCCAAGCCCCTCGAAAGAATGGAAAACAAAAGGGTGTACAACCTTGTTGAAAATCTCTGCATACAGCAGGGAATGAAAACACCTGCCATTTATATTATTGATGATGATTCATTAAACGCCTTTGCAAGCGGGATCAACGATAAGACTTACTCCGTTACTTTTTCAAAAGGGATTATTGAAAAACTCAATGATGAAGAACTCGAAGGAGTGATTGCGCATGAGCTGACCCATATTCGTAATCGCGATACGCGGCTATTGATCATTTCTATCATCTTCGTAGGCATTTTTGCCTTTCTTGCGCAAATGGCGTTGCGCACCCTACAATTTGGAGGCAGGGGAAAAAAAGGAAATGGTTCGGTGATTCTCATAGCCCTGGTAATTACAGCCATCTGTTATTTCATTTCCTTGTTCCTGCGATTTGGGATTTCCCGTTCCAGGGAATACTTAGCAGATGCAGGCTCTGCCGAATGGACAAAAAAACCTTATGCCCTCGCCAATGCGCTCAAAAAAATTGACAGTGACCCATTGATTGAAGCTGTACAAAGTAAAGATGTGGCGCAACTCTTTATTGACAATCCACAGGGACAAAAGAAAAGTTTTCTTGATGGTTTGTTTGACACCCACCCCCCAATAGAAAAAAGAATAAAACTGCTGGAGCAGTTTGTCTGAGAGACCAGGAGTGGTGAAAGGTTATGAGGTGTATGGCTGGGCACCAACAGAACCACCTGTCTTTGTCTATGGAATAAGCCCGAACTGCTACCAAATAAACATGAATTATTTTTTCCCTTCCAGCATGGGTACAAACGAAAATTGGTCGAATAGCTCTTCTTTTAAACCATTATCCTCAAGCCTGGTAACACGCATCATGCGCTGTACTTCGCCTGTTCCAACGGGCAGTACCATCATGCCACCGGGCTTTAATTGGTCTATTAATTTGGGAGGGATCTCCGGTGCTGCTGCAGTAATTACAATTTTATCAAATGGTGCATAGGTGGGAAGGCCTTCAAAACCATCGCCATAGAAAAATTTTATACCTGGAAATTTCTTCAGGTAATCAAAACTCTTATTCAATTCAAATAACTTTTTCTGCCGTTCGATCGTATAAACCTGCGCTCCCATTTGTACCAGCACCACTGCCTGGTAAGCGCTCCCGGTGCCAATTTCCAGTATTTTGTCAAACGGTTTCACGTCCAGCAAAAGGCTTTGATAGGCTACGGTATAAGGCTGTGATATGGTTTGGCCCTCCCCAATTGGGAAAGCACGATCGGCATAAGCGGCTTCGTCAAATGCAGAATCAAGAAAGAAGTGGCGTGGAATATTATTGATGGCACCCAATACCCGCTCGTCTGAAATTCCTTTTTCACGGATGACCTCAATGAGCTTGTTTCGTAGTCCTTTGTGCCGGTATGTATCTTCTGTTGGTCGCATAGGGGATGCAATTTAATAAATGGATAAGAGTTGGGTCGCTTTAATATTTAATAAATTCATCGCCCTTTATTGCCTGTTGAGCGAAAGAAAGATGAATGCCAATATTTTTCATTGTTTCTTTGTGCCTCAATCAAAAAGTTACTAACCTAACGATATAACACAAACCTGATTAAGACCATCCACCCACAGAGTCGGCACTGATGAAGTGCCTTTTTCTTTTTTAACCCCTTTGTTCTCCCCGAAGATTTATTTTTACATCCTGGTGATTACCACTCATATCATACTAGCCCTGGGATGGATCATCTTCTGCCTGCTCCACAGCATTTTTGCCTCCTTATGGTTTAAAAAAATCGCTGAAAGATGGATGGGAACCCGGTACAAGTTTTACCGCTTTTACTATACGGTTTTTGGGTTTCTAAGTTTTGGCGGCATCATGGTCTTACAGTTCATGGTAAGCTCTGCAAGGATCTTTGCAACAAGCACCCTTTCAAATGTAGCAGGTGGGGTCCTCATACTTTCAGGTCTTACTATTATGGGTATTTGTATCCGGAAATATTTTATGCGGTTAACAGGGTTAAAAACGCTGATAGAAAATAAAACAGATCAGCAATTGATGATAACCGGTATCCACAAACTCGTGCGCCATCCCTTGTATTCCGGCACCTTTATTTTTATTTGGGGGTTGTTCCTGGTGCTGCCCAACTGGTCAATCCTGGTCGCGGATATTATTATTACAGTTTACACCCTGGTCGCTTTACGGTTTGAAGAGCAGAAACTCGAAAAAGATTTTGGAGAAGCTTATAGAATTTACAAACGGAAAGTGCCCATGCTGATTCCAAAAGCAGGTTGACAACGGTTTTACAATGACTCATTGTACTTTCAAATCCTCAATTATTTTTTGGATCTTATTTCTCAAAAGTTCCTGCATGTCGTCAAACTCACCTGGTGAACCCAGCTTCGCATTTACGCTGAAATAGAATTTTATTTTTGGTTCCGTGCCGGAAGGCCTCGCAGAGATCTTTGTTCCATCGCCAAGAATAAATTGCAACACGTTTGATTTAGGCAACGAAATGGTCCAACTTTCACCTGTGGCCAGGTTTTTCCCGGTTCCACGCTCATAGTCCAACAATTCAATAACAGGTGAGCCATTGATTATTTTCGGAGGATCATTTCTGAACACTTCCATCATGGCAGCAATTTGTTTCTGCCCGTCCATTCCTTTTTTTGTGATCGATATCAGGTCTTCGAGATAAAATCCATGCTCCACATACAGGTCAACTAATTTTTCAAAAAGGTTCCTGCCTTTTTCTTTTTCATACGCCGCCATTTCACAAAGCAATGCCACTGCACTCACCGCATCCTTATCGCGCACCTGGTCTCCAATCATCAAACCAAAACTTTCCTCGCCGCCGATGACATAATTTTCTTTTCCTTCCTTTTCACGAATCAGTTCAGCGATCCACTTAAATCCGGTAAGTACGTTGTAACAATTTACACCACTCCTCAGCGCGATCTTATCAATCATATCTGTAGTGACGATTGTTTTGATCACCATATCATTTGACTTTGCAATTCCCTTTGCCTTCCTGGCCTCAATGAGGTAATTAAAAGCCAATACTGCCGTCTGATTTCCATTCATTAAAACCCATTCGCCATGGTTGTCTTTAATGCCAATCCCAACCCTGTCACTATCAGGATCCGTACCCAGCAAAATATCCGCGTTCAGTTCTTCCGCTTTTTTCAATCCAATACTCATGGTTGCTTTTTCTTCCGGATTTGGATACGCAACTGTAGGAAAGTTTCCATCGGGCTCCATCTGTTCTTTCACAATTTGAACATCTGTGAACCCAAAACGTTTCAATACTTCCGGAACCAGTTTTATTCCGCTTCCATGGATCGGCGTGTAAACAATTTTCAGATCATGCTGCTTCTTTATCACATCAGGATACACACTCAATCCTTGTACCATTTGAAAATAAGCCTCGTCCATTTCTTTCGCTATGATGGTGATATTATCGGGACTACCACTCCATTTGACCTGGTCCAGTGAGGTAATTTTTTCAACCTCTGTGATCACATTCGTATCATGAGGAGGAACAAGCTGACCACCGTCTGTCCAATAAGCTTTATATCCATTATATTCTTTAGGATTATGAGATGCCGTACATACAACACCTCCCTGGCATTTCAAATTTCGAATGGCGAATGACAGCTCCGGTGTAGGTCGCAGGCTGTCGAACAAAAAAACTTTTATACCATTCGCAGCAAAAACGTTAGCAGTCGTTTCGGCAAAAAAACGGCTGTTATTCCGGCTGTCATGAGCGATGGCTACCCTCACGGCTTCATTCGGGAAACTTTGTTTCAGATAGTTTGCGTAGCCTTGCGTTGCTGTCCCGATAGTATATTTATTAATGCGGTTGGTCCCCGCACCCATGATCCCGCGAAGGCCGCCAGTGCCAAACTCCAGGTTTTTATAAAAAGCATCCGCAAGCTGTTCGGGATGTTCTTTTTGCATTGCGATTATTGCATCCTTTGTCTGCTGGTCAAAATTTCCATTGAGCCATGAGTCGACCTTTGCCTGAATTGCTGCGTCCATATACTATGTTGAAGAATGAATTTAAATGTTAAATGAAGGTAAGAATTTCGAAAGGAAATTAACTTCGATCAATCAAACGTATTTTTGTTTTTATGAGGTCAGCATTTTTACCAGGCCCTGCTTCCGTTGTGTCACTCACTGCATCGTTTGGTAAAAAGCCCGGCATTTTTTGTTGCCTGTTGCTTATCTCCTGCTTTTCTTTTGGGCAGATCGACAACTCTCAACCATATCCTCCTGAAAAAATTGTAGGAGCGGGTTTAAAAGTATCCATTCCCGACTCAACTCTTCCGCCGCATCTAACTCTTTCAAAAGACCAAATAAAAAAAAGGCAATTTCTCATTGGAGTCATCAATATTGTCGGTTATGGTGGATCGCTTATCATTTTAAACAATACCTGGTATAAAAATTATCCGCATACCTCATTTCATACTTTCAATGATAGCAAAGAATGGCTCCAGGTAGATAAATTTGGCCATGCATGGACCGCCTATAATGCCGGCAGGGCTTCGGCTGCCATGTGGCAATGGGCCGGTTTGAAAGAGGAAAAATCAGCGCTTATCGGCGGTGTCAGTGGCGCCGTTTATTTAACAGTGATTGAATTTTTAGATGCCCACTCTTCACAATGGGGCTGGAGCTGGAGTGATATTGGCGCCAACATATTTGGATCAGGTTTTTTTATTTCCCAGGAATTATTATGGAAACAACAACGAATTCAATACAAATTCTCTTTTCATCACAAAAATTATGGCGAACCTGTATTAAACAGGAGGGCTGATGATTTGTTTGGAAAGGTTTGGTACGAACGAATGCTGAAAGATTATAATGCCCAAACATATTGGTTGAGTGCCAACCTGAAATCCTTTTTTCACCAGTCCAGCTTCCCTGCGTGGCTAAATGTTTCTTTTGGTTATGGTGCGGATGGAATGTTTGGCGGTTTTGATAACAAATGGGTGGTCGGGAATCCTGGCTTCCCGATCGATCGAACGAATATTCCGAGAAAAAGACAATTTTATATTTCTCCGGATGTTGATTTCACAAAGATCAGGACAAACAAAAAATGGTTGCACACGGTTTTCTTTTGCCTCAATGCCTTTAAATGTCCCGCTCCTACACTCATGATTGATTCAAAAGGAAAACTAAAAGGGTATGCAATGTACTTCTGATGGAGGCTTACATCATATAGGCGCCGGAAACATCATCGCCTTCCACTTCAACGAATATTTGTTCCTGCAGCGTCGTTGAGATCGATAGGCCCACATAGTCGGGCCTTACAGGGAAATTCTTATAACTTCTTTCTACCAACACAAGTATCTGAATTTTTTTCGGTTGAAATTCCAGGAAAGGTTTTATGGCGTATAGCAAGGTTTTCCCGCTGCTGACAACATCATCAACAATGATAACAACCTGGTTATTAAAATCCATTTTCTTGCTAAGCTGAATCTCTTTTGGATTTCGTTTATCGAGAGAAATGGTGATAATATCCGTCTTTATTGCAGAAATACCAGATAAACTCTTCTGAATGCTTTTTGCAATAACGATCCCATTAGTTGGAATGCCCGCAAGAATGATCCTTTCTTCATCGATATTATTTTCCAGGATCTCATAAGCCATCCGGTGCATTTTTTTTGCAGCAACTTCTTTATCGAGAATATATTTTTTCCTTTCCATTTTTAGTATTACTCAAAACAAAACTAATTTCTTAAAACAAATAAACCTATAATCCAATAAACTTTATCTTAGGCCTGTAATTTTACAATATGCAGGTGGTTCAACAGATCATATTTATTGCATTGGCCGCATTTGCAATAGGGTTCTTTGCAAGGAACATCAAAAAGGTCAGGAGAAATATCTTGCTGGGCCGTGATGAAGACTATTCCGATCATCGGTCCAAACGCTGGAAAAATCTTTTGCTGATCGCCTTTGGACAAAAGAAGATGTTCCGGAATCCTTTTGTTGCCATTATGCATTTTTTCATTTACGCAGGGTTTATTATTATTAATATTGAAGTACTTGAAATTGTTATTGATGGAGGCCTGGGAAAACATCGCTTGTTCTCTGGCGCTCTCGGCGGGTTTTATACTTTTTTAATCGATGGATTTGAGGTCCTTGCAGTACTCGTCTTACTGGCGTGTGTCATCTTTCTCCTTCGCAGGAACCTCCTGAAATTAAAGCGCTTTATGAGTCATGACCTGGATGGATGGCCGCGAAGTGACGCCAACTATATTCTCATTACAGAAATCATTTTAATGCTCCTGTTCCTTACAATGAATACCTCTGACAGGGCATTGCAGCTTCGGGGGTATGAACATTATTCGGATGTTGGAAGTTTCCTTTTCTCAGGAAGTTTCGCTCCCTACCTCGAAAATGTTCCTTCATCTACATTAATGTCTGTGGAACGAACCTGCTGGTGGTTCCATATTACCGGCATCTTTGTTTTTCTTAATTATTTACCCTATTCAAAACATCTTCATATCCTGCTTGCATTTCCTAACGCTTATTACACAAGATTGCTGCCCCCGGGTGAGATAAAAAATATGCCTTCCGTGCAAAATGAAGTGCTTTATGCAATGAAACCGGAATTAGCCCCGGTAGATGCAGCCCCTCCCGCAAAGTTTGGTGCTAAAGATGTCTTTGATTTGAGCTGGAGAAATTTGATGGATGCTTACAGTTGTACAGAATGCGGAAGGTGTACTGCAGCATGTCCCGCAAATATCACTGGTAAAATCTTATCGCCCAGGAAGATCATGATGGATACAAGGGACCGCCTTGAGGAAGTTGGAAAGATCATTGATAAGAATGGATCTTTTAATGATGATGGAAAAAATCTTCTTAATTATATAAGTACCGAAGAATTGAGGGCATGCACCACTTGCAATGCATGCGTGGAAGAGTGTCCCGTCTCTATTTCTCCCCTGGAAATTATTTTAGAATTGCGCCGCTCCCTGGTTATGGAAGATAGTAATGCGCCCCAGGAATGGAGTGCTATGTTCAGCAATGTTGAAAATAATTTCGCGCCATGGAAGTTCAGCCCCGATGACAGAGATAAATGGGCGGAGCCCGGTTTAAAGGATTCCTGAAAACAGGTCACATTTCATCTGCACTTGGGCCGTACATCCCCGGTACTGGCACATCAAGCAGGCGGAGATAAACTGAAAGTTGTCCGCGATGGTGAACGAGATGACTGAATCCCCAGCTACGGATAGCTATTTTTTTCGGTAGTTCCCGTCTCATTTTATCACCGTTTCGTACGATCCAGGTTTTATTAAAATCTTCCTCGTTCATTGTTCCGAGATCTGCAATTGCTTTATCACGTTTTTCCTGGAAGATATTGAGCAATTCCTCCTGGGATTCCGAAACGTGCCTGCTAAATCCCTGTACCGCAAAGTCCCAATCATCAACAGTTATAATGCGGCTAATCCAGTGTGGTATATCAGCAACATGGGTGGCAAGGCGCCCAAGGGTCATCGATTTTTCATGAGGTTTCCAGGAAGCTTTCTCAATCGGAACACGTTCAAGTATTTTTTGTGTGGAAGCCGATTCAACATTCAATTCCGCAATAAATGCATCTTTATTAGCCATTAGTTTTAGTTTTTGTTATGAGGAGTTTCCCCATGTTCGTCGTGGCGCAAATTATACCTTTTTTCAAGCTTCTGGCTAACTTCCTCAGGATGTTCTAAATTATGAACAGCATCTTTGTTTTTAAAAATTCGCCAGGCCTGGATGATAGCGGTTAGTGAAAAAATTCCTCCAATCACCCAACTTAAAATACTTTGATTCGAATTTAATTTCGCCGCTACCAATTGCCCACCAAAAATGAACACACAATTGCCGATAAAAGTTCCGATCCCTATCCCTACGATATAGGAATTATAATGGCTGTTCTGAGGCAACAAGACTTTTTTTGTAAATAATACAGTACTCCATCCAAACCAGAATGGAATTTGAACCGGGTTGACGGCACACATCGCCGCGCCCAACACAAACCGGGGTAATTTGCTGCTTAGAATGATATTACTACCGCTTTTAGGATGTATGGCAGCATAAAAGCTTGAGATTGCGAGTGCCAGCACGATTGCCAGCGTTACCCATTCAAGGATCTTAAAAATTTTCTTTTGTTTCCGAATCCAATCTATGCCGATAAGGGAAAAACGAACATAGATCATTTCAACAAGCAATGAGCCCAGGGAAAATAAGATCGCCTCGGTGTACCCATCGGAAATGGCGATCTGCATGGCGGCAACATTCAATGTTCCCAATGGCAATGACCCTAAAAAACTTATGGATAACCCGGTAATAAAAATTTTCACCAATGGGTGCATCTTACAAAATAAGTGTAAAAACGTGAGATGCACATGGAAGAAAAATCAACTTATAAATTTGAAAAATTGAAAATGCGACAATTTGAAAATGATTTATGCAATAGAATGCCAGGTAGGGGTTTCAAAAAAAGGGATTTAGTTTTCTAACGGTGAATGCGGGTACATCCGTCAATTTGATTTCGCAAGAATGGAAAGTGAAACGGTAAGGTTATCGGAGAGCGAAATACTATTACCCCCGACACCGAAATCCCGCCGGTTCAATTTAAAACTTCCTTCAAAAAGATAACCGCCATCTTTTGCCACGGCTGTAAAAGGGAACTTGACCTCTTTCGTAACTTTTTTGATGGTTATGTTGGCAAATATGTAGAAGAATCCGTCTTTATTTGTTTTGGAGACCTTGGTGGATTTGAACGCTATTTTCGGATAATTATTTACATCAAAATATTCGGACTTGCGTAAATGATTATCCCTTGATGTCATATCTGTGTTTATGGTATTAGCATCCACCGTTACATCAAAATCCGCACTCGCAAGGTTGGCCGGATCAAATTTTATGGAGCCCCCTAATCCTTTGAAATCGCCACCGGTGGCTATTCCGAAATTATCAATCACGAAATGTACTTTCGACCCGTTGTCACCCGGGGTATAAGTTTGCGCAAAGAGAACAAACGAAAAAAGAAATAAAGGGATACCAAGTACCAGTCTTTTCATAACAAAATTCTTTTACTAAACATCATTATGAATAAAAGAACGCTTTTCGTCTCTGAAAGGTTGCTTACAGAATTTTTTCAATATTTTTTTTTGTTTTTACTATGAAAAGAGGACACAGATTTTGTATTCTTTAACTTTTTATAAGGAGATCAGTCAAATTTTTCAAGGCTTTTAAAATGACGTTTAGCCTCCCTTAGAAATTTTCGGCCTTTTTGAAACGTCCAGTATGGGGTACCGTGATCTTTGTTGTGTTTGCTTATTTCATAAAGTACCTTCCAATGCTTTAAGATTTCCCTATAGGCTTTGCCGAGTCCCATTCCTGCATCGTAAATATGATTGGGTTCCGCGCCACATCCATTGAATTCGAGTATTGAAAAGTTGCCTGATTTCAATGCTTCGATAGAAACGCATTTTATATCATACCGGCCGTAATAAAATTGGTGGGTATAGTGACTGAGGTCATCAAAAACTTTCAGGAGGCGATCATCGATCTGTGCATCCAGATTAATAAAACGGGCGCCGCGATTGTGATTGCCTGCATAGGATAAATAAAAATGTTGTCCTTTTGCGAGCACCCTATCCAGCCTGTGTTCATGACGGTGTTTCATTTCTTCAAGGCGGTATTTTGCCCTCGGATGCATACAAATCAATTCCCACAGGGTGCTTTTTCCATCGCCATAAACTTCAAGCAATTCCTTTTGAATGAACCCGGAAATAACCCCTTGTTGTTCTGTAGGAAAACGATAATAAAACACACTCACCTCGACAGGTAAATCAACAAGGTCCTGAACGATGTACTCAACAGGAATCCGCTCGTGGTATTTTTCTAACTGATCCTCATTTTCAATTTTTCGAAATAATATTCCTTTCATACCGACATCAGGCTTTACAATAAATGGATAGTCAAAACCTGCTTTACAAATTTTTTCCCTGGCCTCATCAAAGGAAAGGTCATGAAGAAGATAAATAGTTTTAGGATGGGAATTCGGTGGCAGCTGGTCATACATTTCTCTTTTACTTTCTCCCTCAAAACCTCCAAAAGTAATAGTAGGATTGGAGGAGCTGAAAAACCATACGGAACGGGAGCGTATGCAATACCAGAACCAAACCGGCCCGATCGGTGCATACAAAATATAAAAAGGCCATAGTTCCCAGTTAAATACCGACTGAAAAAACTTTTTTATTCCCATAGTATATTGGCAAAAATAACTTTCAAATGAACACAAGAATGTATTTTATTAGCAATTAGAATGAAGTGCTTATTTTTAATAACAAAATTTTTTGCCATGAGAACAATATTGATCTCAAGCATCCTGCTCGGTTTCATGCTTGTTTCCACAAAAGTTTCTTACGCTGCAGCAATTGTTGTTCCTAATGAACAGGCGCACGGTAATGTCCGAATGCTTTCTTTAAAAATTAAGGACATTGAGAAAATAACAGGTCATAAATTATCCCTCAGGCAAAAAATAGAGTTAAGTATTTTCAAATTTACATTCCGAAAAAAAATCCGTACGCAAAGTTTGCACGAGGGGAAATCTGACAAGGGCCAGTTGGCCATGATTTTAGGGATCATAGGCCTTGGATCATTGCTCATTCCCTATCTTGCTATCCTTGCATTACCCTGCGCCATCGCCGCCTTAATAATAGGATATTCCGCCCGGCGAAAAGATCCTTCAAATAAAAAAGCAAGAACAGGAATCGTGCTGGGATGGGTTACTATCGGAATTTTTGTCCTGGCCCTGATTATCGTAGTTGCATTGCTAACTACCAGCTTTGCCTGGTATTAAATTTATTCTTTAGATATAATTTGTTTTTCATGAATGTTCCAACAATGGCCGAAAAATTTTCTGCGGGAGAGACACCGGAAATATTATTTTGGGTTGGTTGCGCAGGGAGTTTTGACCAGCGGGCGCAGAGAATTACCAAATCCTTTGCTATGATTCTCGACAAGGCAGGGATCAAATTTGCCATCCTTGGAAAAGAAGAAATGTGTAATGGCGATCCGGCGAGGAGAGCCGGGAATGAATTTTTATTCCAAATGATGGCATATCAGAATATTCAAATAATGAATGGGTATGGGATCAAAAGAATTGTAACCGCATGCCCACATTGTTTTAATATTTTAAAGAACGAATACCCTGCTTTAGGAGGTAACTATGAGGTCATTCATCATGCTACATTTCTACAACAACTCATTGATGAGGGCAAGATCAGGCTAAAAGAAGGTGGTTCATTCAAAGGGAAAAAAATAACTTATCATGATAGTTGTTATTTAGGCAGGGCCAATAATATTTATGAGGCTCCCCGGAAAGTCCTGGAGGCTTTGGATGCCGAATTGATTGAAATGAAACGCTGCAGAAGTAAGGGACTATGCTGTGGCGCCGGCGGTGCCCAAATGTTTAAGGAAGAAGAAAAAGGAAATACCAGGATCAATTTTGAAAGGACCGGTGAAGCAATTTCAACCGGGGCAAATGTGATTGCTGCCGCCTGCCCTTTTTGCAACACAATGCTGACGGACGGAGTAAAGAATGCAGAAAAAGAAACTGATGTAAAAGTGATGGATATAGCGGAGTTGGTTGCTGCCAGTTTATCAGATTAGATTTAAATGCTAATCCTCAAGGCACTATTAATAAATTAATTTTTTCCTTCTTTTATTGAATAGAATGAAAGCCAACAGGGCCCGCATTTTTTTCGTAAGGTTTGTTCGTAATTTTGCTCCATGAATCTTGAATACAGTCACCTTCTTGATAAAAATTTTCATCCCAACTCAAGGGTATGGATATATCAATCAAATCGTTTATTCAGCATTAACGAAGCCCTGCAGATTGAAGACATGCTGAGCCAGTTCATACATAGTTGGAATTCCCATGGCGCCCCTGTAAAAGGAGAAGCCCATTTATTTTTCGGACAATTTGTAGTACTTATCGCAGATGAAACAGCTACCGGAGTCAGCGGTTGCAGCACGGACAGCTCTGTTCGATTGATAAAAGAAATTGAAAAGACATTTACAGTAACGCTTTTCGACAGAACAACTCTTGCATTTGTTGTCAAAGATAAAATTCAACTGTTGCCATTGCAGCAGGTACAACATGCCGTCAATACCGGATCCATCTCAAATGAAACATTGTATTTTAATAATCTTGTACCATCAAAAAAGGAATTGGAAACCAATTGGATCATTCCTTTGAAAGATAGTTGGCTGGCAAAAAGGGTCTCATTTGCAGGTACTATTTCGTAAAAGGAAATTAAAATCGGGACTGGTTCTTTATAAATAAAAGGAATGCCTGTATAATGAATAAGCGGAAGTAGCTCAACTGGTAGAGCGACAGCTTCCCAAGCTGTAGGTAGCGGGTTCGACCCCCGTCTTCCGCTCAAATGGCATTTGCTAAAAAATTTGCTCACTACCAATTCTCTTTCAGTTATCGTTAGGGATGTTCTTTCTTTCGCAGTCGGTCGACTTTATTTTTTTTAAGTATTGAGTTCCAGTCTTCCCAGAATGGTTTTTCATTGTCCTGCCGAATTTCTTTTTGAAATTTCTGTAACTCGGCAGTTTTAAGTCAGTGGCATTCTCTTTAGAATGCTCCTCGATTTTTTCTTTAAGTTCTTGATATTGGTTCCTGGTAAAGTTGACAAGGTAAAGTCGATTCCGTTTTATCTTGTAATTGAATTGACCCTTGTAACGTTGCTGTGGGTGTAATGTAGAGTCAAATGTCAGAGTTAGTATTTTTCGATCTGTCGTCCAATTACCAAAGGAGTTGTCATTTAACAGGTCGCCTCTGAAATTTATAACGGCTGAACTGTCGCAGTTTAAAGTTAGTGTCCGCCCAAACATACCGTAGGTTGCAAAATTTGTTTGGTAAACTCCGCTTAATTTGTTCTGTCCTAATACAAATAATACAAAGGGAGAAAGGATGAAAGTGAGTAATACTTTGGCAATAGATTTTATGAAGATGCAAACATCCACCATTTTACATAATGAGGGGTCATTTTACAATAACAGTTATCATCTATCATCCTAACCATTAAACAATTTATCACCTCACAAATAAGCCTTTTAGCTCCAACCAGGCTGTTCCACATTTTCCTGCCAGACTGTCACAGACTGAACCCTTTTGATTATCTTTGCCCTCCCGGTAAAACGGGGACTATTAATGATTGAGGTAACTGCAAATAAGACCCATGATGAAAGCCGCCAGGGAGAGCCATTCGCTCCTTTTGTTGCTGATCCAGTGAAACATACCCGGTGGTTTTATATCGAAAGCTATGGCTGCTCGATGAATTTTTCTGACAGCGAGATCGTGGCGTCCATCTTAAATGGCGAAGGATTTGGCGCTACCCGCAATTGTGAAGATGCGGACCTGGTATTATTGAACACTTGCTCTATCCGGGAAAAGGCCGAACAAACCGTGCGCAAGCGACTAACAGAATTTAAAAAGCTAAAAGAAAGCAAGCCCGGCATGCTGGTAGGAGTTTTGGGGTGCATGGCAGAAAGATTAAAATCAAAATTCCTGGAAGAAGAAAAACTGGTTGATATTGTTGTAGGGCCCGATGCGTATCGTTCATTGCCTCTTTTGGTGGAAGAAGCCGAAAGCGGTCAGAAGGCAGTGAATGTTTTATTAAGCCGTGATGAAACCTATGCAGATATTTCGCCGGTACGCCTGGATAGTAATGGAGTAACCGGTTTTGTGAGCATTATGAGAGGCTGCAATAATATGTGCTCTTTTTGCGTGGTGCCTTTTACGAGAGGAAGAGAAAGAAGCCGTGATGCTGATTCGATCATAAAGGAGTGCACGGATCTTTTCAATAAGGGATACAGGGAAATAACCTTGTTGGGACAGAATGTAGATAGTTATTATTTTATCGATGAAGTAAAGGATAAGAGAATAACTTTTGCAAAACTTCTTGAAAATGTTGCCCGCATATCTCTCCTTCTCAGGGTTCGTTTTTCAACTTCGCACCCCAAGGATATTACAGATGATGTTTTACACACTATCGCGAAGTACGAAAACATTTGCAGGTATATTCATTTACCGCTACAGAGTGGATCCACACGGATTTTACAGCTCATGAACCGGACCTACACAAGGGAATGGTATAAGGCAAAGGTGGATCGTATTCGGGAAATATTGCCTGGTTGCGGCATAAGTTCAGATATGATCGCTGGCTTTTGCATGGAAACTGAAGACGATCACAGGGATACGCTGGATATTATGGAATATAGCAAGTATGATATGAGCTATATGTTTGTGTATAGTGAAAGACCTGGCACCCTGGCACAAAAAAGATATGCTGATGATGTGCCACCAGAAATAAAAAAAAGGAGATTAATTGAAATAGTTGGCCTCCAGAATCGTCTCTCCCTGGAGAGCAATAAAAAAGATATTGGCAAATCCTTCAAAATTTTGATCGAGGGAGACAGTAAAAAAAGTGCATCGGACTGGATGGGAAGAACTTCTCAAAACAAAGTAGTCGTTTTCCCGAAAAATAATTGGAACCTTAAGAAAGGAGATTATGTAATTGTTAAAATAAATGATTGCACGCAGGCAACACTATTAGGGGAAATGGAACCAATTAATCAGAATTTATGAAAATTGCCGTCAAATATCTTATCCTGCTGTTTGCTTTTTGTGCAGGTGTTTATTCCTTAAAAGAAACCCTGGCAGGTTGCGGAGTCGCTTCGGCAGGCGCTTTTATCTCCTTTGCACTCTTAGAGATCCAGGATTTGAAAATTTTAAATAGTAAAGAAGAATAACGAAAATGGCAGATATACAAAGCATAAAAAACAGGTTTGGGATCATCGGGAATTCACCGGAATTAAATTATGCATTGCAGGTAGCTGCCCAGGTGGCTGCTACCGATCTTACTGTTTTGATTTTTGGCGAAAGCGGTGTCGGCAAAGAAGCTTTTTCGCAGATCATACATTCACTTTCTCCCAGGAAACATAATCCATTTATTGCTGTTAACTGTGGAGCAATTCCGGAGGGAACCATAGATTCTGAATTGTTTGGTCATGAAAAAGGATCGTTTACAGGCGCTGTGGATAGCCGCAAAGGATACTTTGAAACCGTCAATGGTGGTACTATTTTTCTTGATGAGATAGGGGAATTGCCTCTTGGCACCCAGGCAAGATTGTTGCGTGTGCTGGAAGCAGGCGAATTTATTCGTGTCGGTTCCTCCAAAGTTCAGAAGACTGATGTCAGGGTGATCGCTGCATCCAACAAGGATCTTTTGGATTTGGTGAACCAGGGAAGGTTCAGGCAGGATCTCTATTACAGGTTGAACACGGTCCCCATCCGGGTGCCGGCGCTCCATGATAGAAAAGATGATATCATTTTATTATTTAGAAAATTTGCAACTGATTTTGCCGAGAAATATAAAACAGTCCCCGTCCAATTGGAGGAGGACGCTAAAAACCTGTTAATAAACTATAGCTGGCCCGGCAATGTTCGGGAATTGAAGAATATTGCAGAACAGATCTCAGTTCTTTCACAGGATAAGCAGATTTCAGGAAGAGAGATTGCAAAATTTTTACCGGAACATTCCAACAGGTTGCCTGTACTAGCGAACATGAATGGCCAGGGAGCACATGAATTTGCCAATGAGCGCGAAATTCTTTACAAGCTTTTTTTTGATATGAAAAAAGACGTAACTGAATTGAAAAGAATGTTTGTTGAAATTTTGCAAAACCCGGGCATGGTCTCGCAAAATCAGAACCTTGTTAACCAATTAAAGGAATTAAAGAACCAGGAATTTGGACAGCCTGTCACCCAACAAACACTTCAGCCCGCGCAACCCGTATTGATGGGTCATAACGATATTCATGAGCATGTGGAAGTAGAAGAAAGCCTGAATATTATGGATAAGGAAAGAGAACTCATCATCAAGGCCCTGAAAAAACATAAAGGAAAACGAAAAGACGCAGCGCTTGATCTCGGAATTAGTGAGCGGACGCTGTACAGGAAGCTGAAAGAATATGATATTGAAGAATGATTATGAAATTTAGATGAACTGTTGCTGCTTTAATTCGAAATAATAAAATCTTAAAATGCGGGCTACAAAAAAAATATTTCTTTTTTCTTTTTTAAGCTGCGCGTATTGCCTCCTCCTCTTTACAATTAATGGATGTCATGTATCCTATAGCTTACACGATGTTTCCATTCCACCAGAAATAAAAACGGTAAAAGTTAATTTCATTGAAAACAGGGCTCGCTACGTAAACCCACAGTTGAGCCAAAGCCTCACCGACAAATTGCGCCAAAAAATTGTGGGCCAAACCCGGCTCACCCAAACAAATGGCGATAATGCCGATTGGGAGGTGAGTGGATATGTGAATGATTATTCCGTGAGCACATCAGGTATTTCGCAGCAACAAACATCTCTTAACCGATTAAATGTTTCGGTGCATATTTCAATATTAAAAAGAAAGGATAACGATCAGCAGGAATTTGACGTCACCCACTCTTTTGATTTTTCAGCAAATTTAACGTTGCAGGCCGCCGAATCACAATTGAACGAATCCATCATAAGAGATATGACGGATGAAATATTCAACCATATTTTTTCCAATTGGTAATTGTATTTTGCATACATGAATACGCCTGTTGTACTGATAAAATCCATTTTCCATAAAGATTCATTGCAGGATTGCAGCCTGGAAGAAATTCAAACTACCGCCAGGCAATATCCCTATTTTACCCCGGTTCAATTTTTACTGGCTGAAAAATTAAAGTCAGGCAATACGGATCTTTTCAATAAACAAATAGAAGTGCTTTCATTGCATTTCAACAATCCTTTATGGCTTGATTTTTTATTGAATCGTACTAAAACGGAAATGGCACCCGAAGAAGCGACAACCAGCCCAATTGAAACAAACCAGGAGACGGCGGAAAAACAAGAAAGCACCGAAGTACCTGCAAGTGAAACATTTCTTACTTCCGGGGAAGAAACAACTCAACCATCAATAATCGGGAATAGTGAAGGAATGATTGATAATGATTTTGAGGGATCAGCATCAAATAGTCAGGAAGAAAAAATGGAAACTGAAATTCCCACAGCCGGGAATCATGATGATACGGGAACGGACCAGCCAATTGAACCAAAGGAGGAGATCAACGAACCCTCTATGTTCACCTCACCTTTAGATAAATTAAAACAGGAAGCTGTGGAAGGTGAATTGACATTTGAACCCTACCATACGGTGGACTATTTTGCTTCACAGGGGATCAAATTTATAACGGAAGAAAAGCCCACAGACCGTTTCGGGCAGCAGTTAAAAAGTTTCACTGAATGGCTGAAAGCGATGAAAAGATTGCCAGTAGCTGAAACAATGAAATTGTCTGATCCGCCTTCAGAAGAAAAAGTAGAGCAATTGGCCAATCGCTCCATCAATGAATCAGAAGTGACCACCGAAGCAATGGCGGAGGTTTGGCTTAAGCAGGGTAATAAAGAAAAGGCTGCCGAGATTTATAGCAAATTAAGTTTGCTAAATCCCTCTAAAACAGCTTATTTTGCATCCCTTGCAGAACAAATAAAAAACAGTTGATATGATTATATTATTTGTGATCCTGGTAATTATTGCTTCGGCAATTCTGGGGTTCATAGTACTGGTTCAAAATCCAAAAGGTGGCGGACTCACAGGAAACATCGCTGGTTTCAGCACCCAATTTATGGGAGTCAAGCAAACAACAGATGTGTTGGAAAAAGGTACCTGGCTCTTTGCAGCGGTCATTGGAGTGCTTTGCCTTGTTTCAAGTTTTTTTATTACCGGCTCTGGCTCGGTTGAGGACAGAACCAAAGATATCGGTAACCCGAACCCGACACAACAAACTACACCAGCGCAGAATCCGGGCAATTCTCCTGTTCAACAGCCTCCAAAATAATTTTTTGTAAAAGAATTCGCAATACCCTGTCATTAGGCAGGGTTTTTTATTATTTTTCAGGCTGTGAATTGCCTATAATGGGTTTTTAATCCTGCAAGGTGGATCGAATTCTCATAATATACATTCTATTCATATCCTGGCATTCGCTACCTAACTGACCCTAATTTGATTCTATGAAAAAATGGATTCGATTCATTGCTTTTGCCCTTCTTATAATTGTTTTATTTTCTGCCTGGAAAATTTTTGGGCCTTCTATAGCCCAGCCTGAAGGGAAATTCTTTTTTGTAAAAACCGGGTCGATTTATAGCGAGGTGACTTCGGACCTGGCGAATGAAAAGATCATCAAAGGGACTTCCTGGTTTAAACTGGTTGCAAAAGCATTAAAATATAATGTCATCAAGCCCGGTAAATATGAGATAAAGAAAGGCATGAGTCTTTTTAACCTGGTAAGGATGCTTAAGAATGGAAGGCAGACCCCTGTTGACCTCGTTATCATTAAATTCAGAACAAAGGAAGAATTCTCTCATCGCATTGGAAAAGAATTTGAAACGGATTCAACCCAAATGATGAATTTTCTAAACAACAGGGATTCACTTAACCACTATGGACTGGATACCAGCACCTGGGATTATGCAATTATTCCTGATACCTATGTTTACTTCTGGAACACCACTCCTTCAAGGATTTTCAGTAAGCTTTATAGTAGTTCACAAAAATTCTGGACAGCGGATAGAATGAGTAAACTAAAAGAAAAAAATCTCACTCCCCTGCAGGCATATATTCTTGCATCCATTATTGAAGAAGAAACAAATTTCAAAGCCGATAAAGAAAAAATTGCCAGCGTCTATATCAATCGCATCAATAAAAACATGCCTTTGCAGGCCGACCCCACCATAAAATTTGCCATGAGGGATTTTGGACTAAAGCGCATCTATGAAAAATACCTGGCTGTGCCTTCAGTGTTTAACACGTATCTTAACAAAGGTTTGCCTCCCGGCCCCATTTGTACTCCTTCGATGGAAACCCTGGATGCAGTGATCAATGCCCCCAACACGGATTATATTTATTTTGTGGCGAATAGCGATCTGAATGGGAGTTCTGTCTTTGCATCGGAATATGAAGAACATATGAAAAATGCAAAATTGTACCAGCAAGCGCTTAACAAACAAGATTCAATAAGGAAAGCAAGGCAAAATAATTAAGTGTGTTCCAATTTACGCAAATACGTCAAAAAATAAATTCATCCTTTCCTGCAAATTGGTTGGCCAGACAAAGCAAAAAAATACGTTTGCCCGGGTTTCATGGAATTCCTCTTTATGATGTAATTAATTTTTTCGTTCAGCAGGTTAACAAAGTAGGGTTAACGGAAAGGACGGCCGCTATTTCTTTTAACCTGGTTATGGCTATTCCCCCGATAATCATTTTCCTTTGCACGCTGATTCCATATTTGCCTATCTCAAATGAATTCATTCACCAGCTCTATGGACTCATTCGGGACGTAGTTCCTGGTCAAAAAAATAATTCTGCCATCATTAAATTTATTAATGACATTATCAGGAAACCAAAAAACGGTTTATTGTCCTTGGGTTTTGTATTGGCGCTGTTTTATTCTTCCAATGCTATGATGGGCATCATGAGGGCGTTCAACAAAAATTATATCGGCTTCAAAAAAATGACGGCATTCAAGCGCAGGGTAATGGCCCTTCAGCTTACTTCGATCCTTTTCGTTCTTATGTTTGCTTCCCTTTTGCTACTGATCATGCAGAGCTCCGTATTAAAATGGTTTGGCGTAAAAAGCCTGATGGTCCGGGAGATCATTGGGAACATCAGGTGGGTTGTGATCGTTCTTCTTTTCCTTTCTTCTATTTCATTTATTTACCGTCATGCGCCGTTTGTGAACAGGAGATGGAAACTGGTTAGTCCGGGTTCCATACTGGCCACAACATTAATGCTCCTTTTTACGATCTTCTTCTCTTATTGGGTGAATCATTTCTCAAATTATAATAAGTTGTATGGGTCTATTGGCACCATTCTCATTCTCATGCTCCTGATCTATTTCAATTCTCTTGTTTTGCTTATCGGTTTCGAACTCAACGTAAGTATCAATTCCCTGAAACATGAAGCGGATGAAAGGAATAAATTAGAAACAAGTGGTAGCAAACCAGCTTGATTTTTACAGTAAATTACAGATACAAAATCTTAAGATATGAAAAGGATCTTTCTTTCAGCAATTCCCGCACTTATCTTTTCTCTTTCATTTTTTAAGCCAGCCGGACCGTTACCCATCGGCTCCCCGATTCCAAAGCCTGACACAAAGATGAAAGACATCAGTGGAAAAGAGATCTCTTTCAAAGATGCCATCAATAAAAATGGATTGCTGGTAATGTTTAGTTGCAATACCTGCCCTATTGTTCATAAATACCAGTCAAGAACGATTGAGGTTTGTAAATATGCCCGCCAGAAACAAATTGGAATTATTCTTTTAAACGCCAATGAGGCAAACAGGGATGATGGAGATTCCTATGACGATATGAAACAATACGCAAAAGAACAATCCTATAGCTGGCCATACGTTTTGGACAATAAATCTGTGATGGCTGACGCATTTGGTGCTATGAGGACGCCTGAATGTTTCTTATTTAACGCAGAAAATAAATTGGTCTATCATGGAGCCATTGATGACAATGAGAATGGACCACAGGAAGTAACACGCAAACATTTGACCATAGCCATTGACGAGATGCTAGCTGGTAAAAATGTATCTGTAAAAACAACAAGATCAGTGGGATGTAATATCAAAAGGCTGGATTGACGGATCAAAATTAAATGATCGTGGTCCTGGCATACGGCAAGGTTTTTTCCAGGCAAAAAGAAATATTTGAAAAATTATGGAAGTTTTAAAGTCCGGCATCACAGCTTTGTTACCTGCATTTCATTTCTTCATCCAAAAAACTGGCTTATGAAACCTTCCCTGCTTATGCTTCGCCTCCTCGCGATCGTTTTTTTCGCCTTAATCAGTTACGGTCTTACCGGTAGCATTGCTGTAAAAAGCTGGACAGGTACTATCCTTGCCATTGTTAGTTTAGGCGCAACAATAATCTTTCTATACCTGCTTCCAAAACTTTACAACAATCCAAATGACGAGGAAAGTTCAGCGAGATGAATGAATTTTAAAATTATTGAAGCAGTTACAGCAATGACGTTTAATTAGAATTCCGGGGTAAGATCATGGCCCCGATTTCTTTTTCTAATTTTTCCTTTGAAAGTTGTTCTTCAAAGAATTTGTGGTAACCAGTTGCATTATTTACAAAAAGACTGGATGGCATGCCTCCCGTCCAGGACGAATCAACCTTCGGACAGAAATAATCTGCATTTGTTTCATTGAGCCAAACCACAGGCTCAAAAATATTGTGCCTTTTTAATGTTTTCGCAATTGAATCAGGAAAAGCATCTTTAAGATCAAGGCTTACGAATAATATTTCAACGCCCTGCGGTTTATATTTTTCAGCCAGCTCCTGGAAATACGGAATTTCCTGCAGACAGGGAACACAAAACGTTGCCCAAAAATTTACGATCAAAGGTGTTTTGCTTTCTTTTATTGTTTTCGCGAGATCCACGATTTTGACGGACTTCACGGGTTGTGCTTCTATGCTTATTGCAATAAACAGGAATGTTATTATCAGGATCGCTTTCATATTATTTTCAAAGGTACAGTACAAATTCAAGAAGTTTCGGGAAACAAAGCCTTTATAATTTGATTATATTTATAAATGCTTTTACGAGATAAATCCTTATCAAAAACTTCCTGATGAAATACGCACCCGTCCAGAATTATATCAATGGAAAATTTCAAAACGCATCTTCTGAGAGAAAACTGAATATTATCTCTCCTGTGGATGGCAGTTTGCTTTCTACTGTTCCCATGTCAACCGTACATGACCTCGATGCCGCTGTAAGTTCAGCCAAAACAGCCTTTCTTTCATGGAGCAAATTGCCGATCAAAGAAAGAGTACAGATCTTTTTCCGTTATAAATATTTGCTGGAAAAAAACATGGATGAACTTGCCAGGTTGGTACAAGAAGAAAATGGAAAAACCCATAATGAAGCTGTCGCTGAAGTTGAAAAAAGTATTGAGCTCACGGAATTCGCCTGCTCCCTTCCCCAATTGATTACAGGTGAGGTATTAGAGGTGAGTAAAGGTGTTGAATGCCGGACAGAACATATGCCAATTGGAGTGGTTGCATCCATTGTTCCCTTCAATTTTCCAAATATGGTTCCCAACTGGACCATACCCAATGCTATTGCACTTGGAAATTGTATGATCCTGAAACCTTCGGAAAAAGTTCCATTGAGTTCAGCAAGGTTGGCGCAACTACTAACGGAAGCAGGATTGCCGGCGGGTGTTCTTAGTATCGTGAATGGGGATCGTGAAATTGTGGAAGCTATTTGTGATCATCCCGGCATCGAAGCCGTTTCATTTGTAGGATCCACAAAAGTTGCCAAACTGGTGTATCAAAGGTCAACGCATAATTTTAAACGAGCGCTCGCATTGGGTGGAGCAAAAAATCATTTGTTGGTATTACCGGATGCAAAAGCTGATATGACCGCACAAAATGTAGCGGCAAGCATGAGTGGCTGCGCCGGTCAGCGTTGTATGGCTGCCAGTGCCATGGTGGGTGTCGGAAATGTGGATCACATCATAGATAAAATTTGTGAAGAAGCACGAAAAATTATTCCTGGTAAAAACCTTGGCGCCGTAATCAGCAAAGAAGCAAAAGAAAGAATAGAAAAATATATTACTGAAGCTGAAGAGCAAGGAGCCAGGATCCTGGTTGACGGACGAGGTGCAAAAGTGGAAGGAAAGGAAAATGGAACGTATGTGGGCCCAACGGTGATTGATCATGTAAGGCCCGAGATGTCTATTGCCAAAGAAGAAATTTTCGGCCCGGTGATCAGCATTATGCGAACGGAAACCCTTGATGAGGCTATCGCCATTGAAAATGCAAATCCCTATGGCAATGCAGCTTCAGTATTTACACAAAACGGTGGCTATGCAAGATATGTGATCGAGAAAGCCAGTGCTGGCATGATCGGAGTAAATGTGGGTGTCCCTGTACCAAGGGAACCTTTTTCATTTGGTGGGTGGAATGAAAGCAAGTTCGGTGTTGGAGATATTACTGGAAAAAGCTCGATTGAATTCTGGACCAAATTGAAAAAGAGCACAACGAAATGGAATCCGGAAGCTGGAGTTAATTGGATGAGTTGAATCCCATCCTGAATCCTTCCAATGGAAAGGATTCAGGATGAATAGTTCTTTTGATATTTCTAAGATCACGAATTTTAAATTTTGAGAAAAAATAACTAAAGTTTGAAACTTGAGGTCGCGGATTGCGACCTCAAGATAAAGACCTAAAGATGATAGTTCGGACGGTGCTACTATTCTAGAAAAGAAATTATGACTAAAGTAAGAAAGCTTATCAAATTAGTTATTGCGGATGAAGCAATTGTAAATAAGATTTATCTTATCCGTGGACAGAAAGTTATGTTGGATATAGATCTTGCTGAAATGTATGGTGTTGAGACCAAAGTTTTAACGCAAGCAGTAAAAAGAAATGCTGAAAGATTTCCGAAGGATTTCATGTTTACCCTCAGCCAGAAAGAGTTTCAGCACTTGAGGTCACAAATTGTGACCTCAAGTTGGGGCGGTATCCGGTATCTTCCATCCGCTTTTAGACGCAAACGATGCAATGAAATTCTAATGATGTAACATTAAAAATATTTACATGTCAGAAACAAAAACAATTTCAAAGACAAAAGAAATTCATAACATCCCTGCGGGGGAAGGAGGCACAGTAATCCAAAATAACCAGGACTATACCTTGTTTTCCTGGAGCAAGCAAAAAGGAACCAACCCGATAGCAGTAAAATATGGCGAAGGAGTTTATCTCTACGACTATGATGGGAAGCGCTACATTGATTTTTCTTCGGGGCTTATGAACGTGAACATTGGTCATGGTAACCAACGAATCACAAATGCTGTGGTCAGGCAAATGCAGGAAGTAGCGTATGTAACGCCAAGCTGCGTAACAAAGGTTCGTGGTGAACTTGGGAAAAAATTAGCGGAGATATGTCCTGGCGATCTGAATAAAGCATTCTTTACATTATGCGGAGCATCGTCAATAGAAAATGCGATCAAACTCGCGAGACTTTACACCGGGAGGCATAAGATTCTTTCCCGGTATCAATCTTATCACGGTGCTTCGTATGGTGCCATCAGCGCGAGTGGGGATCCACGCAAGATTCCCGTAGATGCTCAGCAATCGCCTAATTTTATTCATTTTGATCTCCCCTATTCCTACCGCTGGCAATATGGTGAAGAAGCTTTACTGAAGGATTCCGTTTCGCAATTGGAAAGAATGATCGCGTATGAAGGTCCAAACAATATTGCTGCGATCCTGCTGGAAGGTCAATCAGGTTCTTCAGGTTGTTTTCTATATCCTGATGGTTATTTGCAAAAAGTGCGGGAGATCTGTGATAAGTTCGGCATCTTATTGATCATGGATGAAGTGATGAGTGGCTTTGGACGTACAGGAAAATGGTTCGGTTTTCAGCATCACGATATTATACCTGATATGATCTGCATGGCAAAAGGCCTTACCTGCGGATATCTTCCACTTGGTTGCCTGATGGTGCGTGATATCATCGTGGCAAAATATGATGACGCGGTTTTGCCATTGGGGCTCACTTATTCCGCGCATCCGGTAAGCTGTGCGGCGGCATTAGAAACGCTCAAGGTTTATGAGGATGAAAAATTAATTGAGAATGCAATGGCCATGGGAAAATATATGGATAGCCAGGTTGAAAAATTAAAACAAAAACATCTTTCCATCGGTGACTGGAGAAATATGGGTCTGCTGGGTTGTATAGAATTGGTTAAGAACCGAAAGACAAAAGAACCCATGGCACCCTTCAATGCAAAGCCGGATGAAATGGTTGTTATGAATAAAGTAGCATCAAGAATCAGGGAACTGGGCATGTACACTTTTGTAAGGTGGAATTACATTTTTATCGCGCCGCCTCTTTGTATCAAAAAAGAACAGGTTGATGAAGGATTGGCAATCATTAGTGATGCTCTTTCGATCGCAGACAGGGAAGTAGAACACGGATGACAATACAGGAACACGGATGAAAGGATTTAACCGATGACCATAGATAATAAAATAATCGAGGAGAATTTATTCCCATTAAATAACCTGTATTCTAAAAATATCCGGGTATGAAACATGAAGAAATAACTGAAAAAATTATTCAGGCATTTTATAAAGTTTACAATGTCCTGGGCTATGGTTTCCTGGAGAAAGTGTATGAAAATGCAATGTATATCGAATTAATTTCAATCGGTCTCCATGTTGATCGCCAAAAAAAGATACTGGTTTATTATTCAGGAAAGCTAGTGGGAGACTATTGCTCTGATTTGACAATTTGAAAATGTTGTTATATGCGAATTAAAAGCAAACGAAAACCTGGCTGAAGAAAATGAATACCAATTAGTCAATATCTTAAAGCAACAAACATTGAAGTGGGCTTGCTATTGAATTTCGGGAAGAAGCCTGAAATAAAAAGGAAAATATACGAGAATAATAAAAAAGCATGGCACTCTTCCCGGATCACCCAGGTATAGAAAAGTAAAAAAATAAATCCGTGTAAAAATATTTAATCATTTTAAATGAATTTAAAAAGAAATCTGTGCGAATCCCTTTAATCCGTTTATCCGTGTTCAAAAAAAATTGAAGTAAGCTGTGTTCAAAAGCATTTAAATGAAATCTTCTTCTCTTATCAATGAAGACCTTGCTCCTGTTCCCCAGGAGAAACGGAAATGGGGCACATGGAACTATGCCGCCTTATGGATCAGCATGAGTTTGTGTATTCCAACCTATATGCTCGCAAGTTCATTGATCGAGGGTGGAATGAATTGGTGGCAATCCATTCTCACGATCCTTTTGGGCAACACAATTGTTTTGATCCCGATGATACTGAATGGACATGCGGGGGCAAAGTATGGAATTCCATTTCCTGTTTTTGCAAGAGCAAGTTTTGGGGTAAGAGGCGCAAACATACCGGCAATTCTTCGGGCCATTGTTGCCTGTGGCTGGTTCGGTATTCAAACGTGGATTGGAGGCTTTGCGCTTTATCAAATGTTAAGACTTTGGATCCCATCCTTACAAACACTTCCAGAAGTTTTTCCTGCCTGGACAGGATTGACAACAGGACCTGCTATTTGCTTTTTTCTCTTTTGGCTTTTAAATATGTTCGTTGTGTACCTCGGCGTAGAAAGTATCAGGAAATTATTAGTATTTAAAGCAATCTTTCTTCCCCTGGCAGCATTGGCATTATTATTTTGGGCCATTCATGCAGCAAAAGGATTGGGCCCGATTTTGGAACAACCGTCAAAATTTTCAAACGGAAGTCAATTTTTCAAATTCTTTTTTCCGGCACTTACTGGCATGGTTGGTTTTTGGGCAACTCTTTCTCTAAATATTCCTGATTTTACCCGATATGCAAAAAATCAACAGGCACAAATAAAGGGCCAGGCGATCGGACTTCCTACTTCAATGACATTATTTGCATTTATTGGAGTTGTCGTTACGTCAGCAACTGCAATCGTTTTTGGGAGTACTGTTTGGAACCCGGTTGAATTAGCAGGAAAATTTGATAGCAAGATCCTCGTGAGTCTCGCTATGATCGCAGTGATCATTTCTACACTGGCCACAAATATTGCGGCCAATATTGTAAGCCCGGCAAATGATTTTTCAAACCTCTGGCCGCGGAAAATAAACTTCAGGATTGGTGGTTACATTACCGGGATCATTGGGATCCTGATATTTCCATGGAAACTGATCGCGATCCCAGGTTCATATATTTTCATCTGGCTGGGAGGTTACTCAAGTTTATTAGGTCCAATTGGGGGAATCATGATCGTAGACTATTATTTTATCAGGAAACAAAAATTAAGTACTGCTGATCTTTATGAAAATGACGGTGTGTACCAGTACAATAATGGATTCAATACGTTTGCAATAATTTCCCTGCTCTGCGGCATTCTTCCAAATGTTCCGGGATTTTTATTACAGGTCAACGTGATCTCAAAAGATCTGTTTCCGCAATGGATCTCTGGCCTGTATCATTTTTCGTGGTTCATAGGATTTTTTATAAGCGGACTCGTTTATTCACTGTTGATGCGAAACTATAAAGTTGCGGCAACAGATTCAATCATCTTTAAAGAAAAAACATACCATGTCGCTGTTGATTAAAAATGGAAGGATCATAACCGCCGATGCGGACCAGGTAGGTGATATTTTTATCGAAGGTGAAACGATCAGTACTATTGGTAAAAAAATTAATGTGAAAGCCGCTAAAGAAATTGATGCAACGGGAAAGATCATTTTTCCGGGCGGCATCGATCCACATGTTCATTTAGACATGCCTTTTATGGGAACTTTCTCCAGTGATAGTTATGAAACAGGGACAAGGGCAGCCTTGTATGGCGGCACTACCATGGTGATTGATTTTGTTTTGCAAAAACAAGGCAACTCTTTACAGGCAGCATTGAATGAATGGAAGTCCCGGTCCGATAATAATTGTGTCGGTGATTATAGTTTTCATATGGCTGTCACTGATTTTAACGAGGAGACAAAAAAAGAGATCCAGCATTTTATAGAAAAAGAAGGGATCACTTCTTTTAAAACTTTCATGGCTTATAAAGGTGCATTGATGATTGATGACAGGCAGATGATCGGGTTGATGGAAGAAGTAAAAAAACAGGGAGGCCTTATCAACGTGCATGCAACAAACGGAGACATGATCGATTATTTAATTGCAAAACATCGGGGCGAGGGAAAATTATCTCCTAGTTACCATTACCTTTCCCAACCTGAAGTAACAGAAGCGGAAGCAAGCGAAAGATTTGCTGATATGGCGTTTTATACCGGATGTCCCGGCTATATTGTGCATCTCACCTGTGAAGGCGCTTTGAATGCGGTGCGAAATGCGACAAGAAGAAATCAAAAAGTATTTGTTGAGACTTGTATTCAATACCTGCTCCTTGATGCATCGGTGTATGAAAAAAATTTTGAAGGCGCCAAATGGGTAATGAGCCCACCGCTGCGTGAAAAGAAGGACCAGGAAACTTTGTGGGCTGGTATCAACCAGGGCCTGGTACAGGTTGTTGCAACAGATCATTGCCCTTTTAAATGGGAACAGAAATTAATGGGTGCCGATGACTTTTCAAAAATACCGAATGGCCACCCTGCGATTGAAAACAGGATTGAGTTGTTATATAGCGAAGGAGTGCACAAGGGAAAGATCACCTTGAATAAATTTGTAGAAGTGGCATGTACCAATCCCGCAAAGATTTTTGGAATGTTCCCAAAAAAAGGAACGATCGCTGTGGGAAGTGATGCCGACATCGTAATTTTTGATCCAAAGGAAAAGCATACACTGTCTGTAAAAAAGCATCATATGAATGTGGACTATTCGGGGTATGAAGGTTGGGAAGTAACGGGAAAAGTAAAAACAGTTGTACTAAGAGGAAAAGTAGCAATCGAAAATAACCATTGCCTGGTAGATAAGGGATATGGAAAATTCATTAAGAGAAACAAAGTTTCACAAATGATTTAGATCTGCTGTACTTAATAAATTATAATTCTAAATTAATAACATGTCGAGAAAAGTTAAATCTGGTCTTATTCAAATGTCACTTCCCATGACAGAAGGCGAAGGTTCTATTGAAGAGATCAAAAAAGCGATGGTACAAAAGCATATTCCGTTGATCGAAGAAGCCGGAAAAAAGGGCGTGCAGATACTCTGCCTGCAGGAGATATTCAATACCCCATATTTCTGCCCGGGGCAGGACAAGGCGTGGTATGAATCGGCTGAAACAGTACCCGGCCCTACCATTGAGCAAATGCAGGAATATGCAAAGAAATATAGTATGGTCATGATCGTTCCTGTGTATGAAAAAGAACAGGCAGGCATTTTATACAACACGGCAGCGGTGATAGATGCTGACGGAAGCTATCTTGGAAAGTACCGGAAAAATCATATCCCACATACATCAGGATTCTGGGAAAAGTTTTTCTTCAAGCCAGGAAACCTTGGATACCCTGTATTTCAAACGAGGTATGCAAAGATTGGCGTTTATATATGCTATGACCGCCATTTCCCAGATGGAGCAAGAATACTCGGATTGAACGGAGCCGAGATCGTTTATAATCCTTCGGCAACAGTAGCAGGACTTTCTCAATATTTATGGAAACTGGAACAACCCGCACATGCTGCAGCAAATGGATATTTCATGGGTTGTATTAACCGGGTGGGTACAGAAAAGCCGTGGAACTTAGGAAAATTTTATGGCTCATCATATTTCGTGGATCCGCGAGGACAGATTTTTGCCCAGGCTTCCGAAGATAAAGATGAATTGCTGATCGCAGAATTTGATCTTGACATGATCGAAGAAGTAAGAAGCGTTTGGCAATTTTTCCGCGACAGGAGACCGGAGACATATGGAAAGCTTGTGGAACTCTAATGTACTAATTTTAAAATTTGAAAATATGTAAATGGCTTTAGATGGTGGCCTATTTTCAAAGAAACAATTTCCAATTTAGATAAATGATAAAAAATAACAGGCTGACGCCAGAGGAGTACGAAAAAAATTTTAAAGATATCCATCCGCCTTTTGAAAATAAAGAAGCGGCACTGGTGGAAGCGAATCGCTGTTTATTTTGCTATGATGCTCCCTGCATAAAATCCTGTCCTACCAGTATCAATATCCCGAAATTCATAAAGCAGATCACTACTGATAATCTCAAAGGCTCAGCTCACACGATTTTTATCTCAAACATTTTTGGGGGTGGTTGTTCAAAAGTTTGCCCCGTGGAAAAATTATGTGAGGGCTCCTGTGTATTTAATCTTTTGCATGAAGAAGCCATCCCTATCGCAAAACTTCAACGCTATGCTACGGAAAAGGCCATTGAACAAAAATGGAAATTATTTGATCGGAAGCCCACAACAGGAAAAAGAGTTGCGATTGTAGGAGCCGGTCCTGCTGGGTTGAGTTGCGCCCATGTGCTATCCAGAGAAGGAATTGATGTTACCATTTTTGAAAAAGAAAACAAAGGGGGAGGATTGATGACCTATGGCATTGCGGCTTACAAGGTCACTCCGCAATTCTGCCAGGACGAAATTGACTTTATTACTTCGCTCGGCGGTATAGAAATAAAATATGAACACACGCTGGGACAAAATATTTCTTTAAACGAAATCCAAAAGCAATACGATGCCGTGTATTTAGGAATTGGCGTTGGGCTTGCTAATAGATTAAATATTCCCGGGGAAGAATTAGAAGGTGTTGAAGATGCGATCAGTTTTATCTATGATATTAGAAGCAAAACCTATCCTCAAATTCCTGTCGGTGATAAAGTAGCGGTAATTGGTATGGGCATGACCGCTATTGATGCCGCTACACAGGCAAAGCGGTTAGGTGCAAGAGAAGTTACGATGGTGTACCGTAGAACCGAAGCCGAAAAAAATTGTACGCAAGTTGAACTGGATATTGCAAAACTGGATGGATGCAAAATGCAATGGCTGGCAGCCCCAAAAGAAATTATAGGTGAGAAAAATAAAGTAAAGGCTCTTGTTTGTGACGTAATGAAACTTGGTGTTCCAGATCATTCTGGTAAGCCTGCTCCTGAACCGACCGGCGAAACGATAACACTTAATGTTGACATGGTAATAAAAGCAACGGGTCAAAAACCATTTGCCGAGTTAGTCATTCAAAACGGAATTGAAAACAATAAGGGAAAAATGGTAATAAAAGAAAATGGCATCACAAACATCCAGGGTGTTTTTGCCGGCGGCGATTGTGTAAATGGAGGAAAAGAAGTTGTTGATGCGGTGCAAGCGGGAAAGGATGGTGCTGCTGGAATATTAAATTACCTCGGCCTGGATTAAATTGAAAATTTAAAATGAAAAATTAAAAATAAAATACCACTAGCATATTGAAATACCATGGTATGTATTAAATTGAAATTTGAAAATTAAAAATTAAAAATAGCAATGGCTTTTCTAGAAACAGATTTTCTTGGTATCAGGTCTCCAAATCCTTTTTGGTTGGCGAGTGCACCACCGACTGATAAAAAATACAATGTGCTTCGTGCATTGGAAGCCGGCTGGGGTGGCGTGGTTTGGAAAACGTTGGGTTCGCAGGTAAAGAATGTCTCCTCCCGGTATTCCGGTATCAGTTTCAATAATACCAGGATGATGGGTTTTAATAATATTGAGTTGATCAGTGATCGCCCCCTGGAAATTAATCTGAAAGAAATTGCTGAAGTAGTCAGGGAATTTCCCGATCGCGCGATGATCGTTTCACTGATGGCCGACAATGATAAAAAAAGCTGGCACGATCTGATCAAAAAAGTTGAAGATACAGGTGCGCACGGAATTGAATTAAATTTTGGTTGCCCCCACGGAATGACTGAAAGAGGTATGGGGGCTGCGGTTGGACAGGACCCAGAAATTGCATGTATGGTTGTTGAATGGGTCATGGAAGCCGCAACGATACCAGTAATTACTAAACTCACACCCAATGTACATTCAGTGGTTCCAACCGGGAGATCCGTAGTAAAAGCGGGTTCAAACGCGTTGTCACTCATCAATACGATTCAATCAGTAACAGGTATCGACCTGGATACCTTTATTCCTGACCCTAATGTAGGGGGACAATCTGCATTTGGTGGTTATTGTGGACCGGCTGTAAAACCTATTGCATTAAAAATGCTTACAACCATTTCACAGGATCCGGTTACCAATAAAGTTCCCATTTCTGGAATTGGTGGCATTAGTACCTGGAAGGATGCGGTAGAATTCATGTTACTTGGTTCAACAACAGTCCAGGTTTGCACAGCAGCTATGAAATACGGGTTCCGTATCATTGAAGATCTATGCGAGGGTCTCAACAACTGGATGGATGAAAAAGGCTTTAAAACAGTTTATGATTTCATCGGAAGATCAGTGCCTACGCTTACAAATTGGGAAGATCTCGATATTAATTATCATATCATCGCAAAGATCAACCAGGATAAATGCATTCATTGCGGCCTTTGTTACATCGCCTGCGAAGATGGCTCACATCAATCCATAAATCTTAATCACGGAAATCCATACAATACGTATACGGTGAAGAATGAAGAATGCGTGGGGTGCAACCTGTGCAAGATTGTTTGCCCCGTCGAAAATTGCATTACGATGGAAGTTCATCGCAAGGGAGACGAATATTTGAACTGGAAAGAATTTCAGCGAAGAGGATTGCCGCTGAACGATCATTAAAGTACAGGGATGATTTGTGATTTAAGATTTTC
>Ga0193726_1000600_pt1 | contig 36496 bp, 40 predicted proteins | sample H2c1metaG_FD_144928 | JGI IMG/M metagenome (GOLD analysis project Ga0193726, IMG submission 144928) | Soil microbial communities from a riparian zone of the East river system, Colorado, United States - H2c1 | ecosystem: Environmental > Terrestrial > Soil > Riparian zone | place: USA: East River... | reverse complement strand
ACATCCTCAACGCCGTCGGTATCCACATCGCCCGAGGCCAGGGCCACTGGAATCAATTGGCCAAGCTTGAGCGCTTGAACCGTCGCGGCTTTTCCAACGTACGCCACACTGGTCGAGCTCTCGGTCTGCAGATACAGCTGGTGCGGATCTCCCGCATATTTCTGAGCGGCCGCCGGCTGCTGCGAAAAGACTGGCGCAACAATCAGCAGAAATCCTACGATGAGCGAGCAGGTTGGGACGGAGTAGGCCGACACGCGGCCACAAAGGGCTAGCAAATTTTTCACGGCTGGGTCCTTGTATTTGGAGCACAAGGCAGTGAAAGTTCGTTATGCGCGGGGAATCGAGAGCAATTCCCTTTTGGCCGGACGCCCTTTCAATGCAGATGCGCCACCTTGACGTGACGTCGATTCTTGCATGTCAAAGAATCGCGGCCAGAGAACAATATTTTATTATTGCTTACTAGTTAATACAGTTAAGAATGGATTTCCCGTCGGGGAGCGGCCCGCTCTTGAAATTTGTCGGCGGGGAGGCTAGCGCCACACAGCGTCGCCCTTGCCGGAAAGGACCCTGTCGAGGTACGTCGCGGCGCTGATGAGCGCGAGATGCGTGAAGGCCTGTGGGAAGTTGCCGAGCAGCTGCCCACTGGGACCGATCTGCTCGGAGTAAAGCCCCAGAGGGCTGGCGTATCCCAGGAGTTTTTCGAACAGGAGTTGGGCTTTTTCGAGCTCTCCCCCACGCGCGAGACATTCGATGTACCAGAATGAGCACGCCGTAAAGCTACCCTCTCCGCCTGAAATTCCGTCCACATGCGTGCGTTCTGCCTCGTAGCGCCGGACCAGGGTATCTTCGACTAAACGCGCTTCAATCGCTTTCATCGTCGAGCGCCACATCGGATCGACCGGACTGATGAACCGCATGAGGGGCATCAGCAGCACGGACGCGTCCAGGTCCTTCGACCCCTTGGACTGCACAAACGATTGCAGCTCGTCATCCCAGAAGTTCGCAAAGATATCCTGGCGAATTGCGTCGCGCGTACCGAGCCAGGCGTTGAGGGGCCCCGAGAGCGATCGTTTCTGAGCGAGCCGCAACGCACGGTCAAAGGCCACCCAACACATCAGACGCGAATGCAGGAATTCGCGCGCACCGCCACGAATCTCCCATATGCCCTGGTCGGGCCGCTGCCAGTTCTTGCCCAGCCACTCAAGGGTCCGCTGAAGTTCCTGCCACCCGGCCTGCGAGATCGAGTCCCCGTACTTGTTGGCGAGATAGACTGAATCCATCATTTCGCCATAGATGTCCAGTTGCAGCTGCTGATACGCCGCGTTTCCAATACGCACAGGCTTGGAATTTTCATAGCCCTTCAGGTGATCAAGCGGTACCTCATCGAGCTTCTGTCGGCCGTCAATCCCGTACATCACCTGTAGCGGTCCCCGCTCCGCATCGTCACCGAGCCGCCCCTTCAGCCAGTCGATGAACGCCTCGGCTTCGTCGACAAAACCCAGACGGATCAGCGCGTACAGCGTGAATGCTGAATCTCGCAGCCAGGTGAAACGATAGTCCCAATTGCGCACGCCACCAATTTCTTCCGGCAGCGAAAAAGTCGGCGCTGCAATCAGCGATCCGTGCTCCCGGCTGATCAGCAGCTTCAGCAGCAGCGCGGAACGGTTGACCGTCTCGCGCCAGCGGCCCTTGTACTGTGATTTTGCGATCCACCCCTTCCAGAAACGCGCGGTTTCCTGGAAGCGCTGCTCGACGAACTCCATTTCAGGGTGCTCGCCCTGCGCGCGAACTCCGCCAAAGACAAACGTCACTCGCTCTCCGGCCCGCAGCGTGAAATCGCAGACTACATCCTGGGACTGCTGGCGCAGGGTACCGGTGGAGTACAGCGCCATCGGCAAACAGGCGTCGCCCGCTGGAGAAAAAATCGCGTGTCGCTCGCCGACAGTCACAGTGTGCCCACACATCCCATAGTTAAACCGTGGTTGGCACAGCATCTTGAAATTAACTTGGCCCCGGACCACGGCGACGGTGCGGACAATCTCATTGTGCTGCTCGCCGTCGGTTCCAGTGGGCATATAGTCTGTCAGCTCGGCCACGCCCTCGTCGGCGAGAAATCGCGTAATCAGAATATTTGTGTCTGGCAAATACAGTTGACGCACTCGCCTTTTCTTAAATTGTGGCTGGATCTGAAAACAGCCGCCTCGCTCGTCGTCAAGAAGCGATGCAAACACTGTCGGAGAATCGAAGTTGGGGTAGCAAAGAAAGTCGATTGAGCCGTTTATGCTCACAAGAGCAATCGAGCACATATTGCCAATCGCCCCGTAGTTCTCAATTGGTTCAAAGCTCATCGGTGTGGTCAGGTTCCAAGTTCAAATTCTAACTGATTCCAGCGGCCAACCAAATGGGGAACGCGAGCGGCCGGGGCTTCATCCGAAAAGTGTAGATTGACGACCCGCTGCCCGCAGCCCTATCATCGCGCTGGCAGAGTTGATTTGCTTGCTGGAACGAGGTCAGACCATGATCAAACTGGACGGTACAGTTGGCTCAGTTCTGAAAGGCAAGGGGAGTGAAGTCTGGAGTGTTACGCCGGATCAGACGGTCTACGAGGCCATGGAGAGAATGGCCGACAAGGGAGTAGGAGCATTGCTCGTGCTCTCCTCGGGCAAACTCGTGGGCCTGATCTCGGAACGCGATTACGCGCGCAAAGTCATCCTCAAGGGAAAATCTTCGACCATGACGCCAGTCAAGGAGATCATGACGACCCCGGTGATTTTCGTGCCTCCCGACCAGGCGGTGGACGAATGTATGATTATCATGACCAGAAACCGCATACGCCATCTTCCCATTATGGAAAACGATAAAGTGCTGGGAGTTGTCTCGATCGGCGACCTGGTGAAGTGGGTGGTCTCCGAGCAAGAAGAAACGATTAAGCACCTGCAAAATTACATCTCGGCGAAGTATCCCACCTGAGGCCCTGGCCTTCCCCTGCGGTGAGGAATTCCCGGAGAAAACCAGCCAGGATTTTTCGAAATCGCAGGGACTTTTTGTAAAAAACCGCCCGAGTGGCCCTTGACCTTACCGAGATGACCCTTGTCGATCGCGATGCGGTGAATATTCTTGCAACGCGCGAGCTTCGAGGTATCGGACTCTGGCATTGTCCGGTTTTTCTTGCTTTAGTGGGTTGCTAGTGAACAGCTGCGCGTGGCTCGGGAGCATCCAAACACCGCGTCAGGTGGAAGCAAGGGTCTTGAAGATCCTTAAAAGCCGGTCTGGCTAAAACCGTCATACAGTGTAACGGGTGACACTCAAATGATCTGTGCTAGTTGGTTTCAAGTTCCGGATGGGCGACTTCTGGCGCAAGCATTGCTCAGAGACTCAGCTGGGCGGGCTTGCGGCGCTCACCGGCACTCGCAAAGGGGCAAAATCTTTCCTGCGCAGGTGCTTTCAGTCGCCCTCAAAGACATTTCGCAGTTCTCAGAATTTTGCCCAACTGGACTTTGGCCATGACTTCCATTCCCAAACTCGACGCTCACCAAAAGGCACTCACCCTGAATCTCGACCCATCCACCTTCGGTTCGTTCGCCGAAATCGGTGCCGGACAGGAAGTTGCACGCTGGTTCCTTGTCGTGGGAGGGGCCTCAGGTACGGTGGCCAAAACCATTTCTGCGTATGACAAGGAAGTCAGTGACGATCTCTACGGATCCGGATCCCGCTACGTATCCAAAGAACGACTTGTCGCGATGCTTGACAACGAATGGACCCAGCTTCTCACGCAACTAGGCAAAACCCGTGGAGAGCAAACTCGTTTCTTCGGCTTTGTCGATACCGTCTCTGCCCGTAACTACGCCGGAACCAACGACGCACATGGCTGGATTGGTCTGCGGTTTCAGTTGCAGCCTGGCGGTCCTTCCAACGACGTCCTGCTGCACATCAATATGCGCGATCCTTCCAATGTCCTGCAGCAGCAAGCCATCGGCATTCTCGGCGTCAACCTGATCTACGCTGCGTTCTATGAAATGCAAACCAAGGAATCATTTCTGGGAGGCTTGGCACAAGACGTCGTCGCGGAGCGCATCGAAATTGACTACGTGGATGTTCGCGGGCCGGCATTCGAGAATTGGGATCACCGGACTCTGCTCGTCGAATTGGTGCGTACGGGGCTCGCTGAGGCTGTATTTTTCTCTGCGAGTGGTTCGACCGTGCCCCCGGCCGAGGTTCTCTACAAGAAAGCGGTCGTGCTTGCGCCGGGCTATTTTGGTCACACCGATCCAGTGCACTCGCAGGTTCACTTGCAACTATTGACTTCAGGTGTTCAGGAGCTTCGGCGGGAGCTTGGCGGCACAAGCTCGGCCACCGCTGGCTTTTTTTGCCTGACAGTTGCTCCGTTCACGGCCAACGAACCGGCAACGGAGATTCCCGACTTGCTTCGTCGCATCGATGCGCTTCTGGCCGCTCGCGGCGACGTGCTCCTTTTCCGTCAGCGCGAGCTCTTCCACATGACCGCTCTCGTAAACCGCCATACCAAGGCGCCTGTGCGCTTCGTCGCAGGTCTTTCCCTGCTGATTCGAGCGTTTGAAGACGTTTACGGCAATCTCGAAGGCAAGCGTTTGGAGGCTCTCGCGCGTCTGTTCGCGCAGAATGTCCGCATCTACGCCTATCCGATGACCGCAACAGATCTAAGGCAATGGCTTGAGAGTGCTTCGATTACCGGTTGGGAATGGGGTGAAACGAATGGATGGGTTTCTGCCGCCCAGCTGCGCCGCGCGCCGCCTCTCGGCCACCTATTCGCCTACCTGCTCGCCAGCAACTTTCTTGTTCCCATGGAAACCCCTGCCGACCCATGAGAATCGAAGCTCGATCGCCATCCGCCGAGATGGTGCACTTCAGCACTCGCCAGGAATTCTCAACTCTGACGCTTTGTGAGCCAAGCCAGATTGGGATGACCGTGTTTAAGCTCTGGTGCCGGCTCTATGCCTCGCAAATAACCCCCAAACTAAATAGCATGAATCTCTCGGATGTTCTGCGAAGGCCTTTTCGCGAACTCTCTGTCGCGAGCGAATTGCTCTAGTGCCGTGGGCAAAGTTCGTGCTTCAGGTTAATCTCCAGCGGTTTGCACGGCTGGGACTCTCGCGGGAACGGGCCGCGATCGGGAAAGATCCTGCCACTGTAGTACAAAGTCCGCAAAAAGCAGGGAGAAGGCAACGCACATCCAGACGACCGTTTCGCTGACAGACTCACCCAAGCTCTCCCATCCGGTGACGCCGAGAACCACCCGGACTTCAAGGAATACGATAGCGACCGCGAAACTTCGAGTCATCCACTGGCGGTGCAGTTGGACTTTTCCCTTAAGTATGAAGTACAGGGCGACGGCGGTGGTAAGCATCCAGATAGCCGCATCGGTGAAAGCGGCGAAGCTGAAGGAACGCGTGCTGCCCATGCGCTCTTCGTAATATTGGATGTAGAAGCCGAGGGGAGCGCCAATGAAAACTCCGACGACATAGAAACGTCCAACGACGCGATGGAACTTTGAAAAGCGTTGGCGAAGTCGATCGGAGAACTGCATCGGTCCGAGCAAGAGCGCGCAGGCCGCCATGATGCCGTGCGGCAAGAGATACCATTTGAAAGATTTGATGTGAGTCCACTCCGGATGGCTGGCATCTATGAGGAAGCGCTCGTTGTGGACAAGAACATAGGCCATCATCAGCCCGATAAATCCGAAGGCAAGATACTTAGGACGGAGCAAAGTGCTACTTCGTAACGGCGCTGAAGCTGTAGACATGTGCGGCACCAGACACGGAGAGATTTGTTGCGACGAACTATACGACAGAACTGCGGTCTGGTGCAGGAAATGTTCCCAGGTAAGAATGGGGACGCGCCTTTCGGATCTTTGATTTGCGAGTGTAGACTTCGGGAACCTCCCAAGCATCCAATGAGCGGCGGGGATTCGTGTTATGGAGGCCTTTCTTGTCTGTCATCCGTGCCTGCAGCCATTGCGGTCAGAACAACCGCATCCCGGCAAAATACTTGGCCAGCACCGGCCGTTGCGGTAGCTGTAAATCACCGTTGCCGCCGCTCGCCGAGCCCTTGGCGGTCGATGAAATCTTATTCGATGAAATCATTCTCAATGTCTCGGTTCCCGTGCTTGTGGATTTCTGGGCGGACTGGTGCGGACCCTGCCGCATGGCTGCTCCTGAAGTGGCTCGCACCGCTGCGGAGATGGCAGGCAAATCTGTAGTGCTGAAAGTGGATACCGAGAAATATCCGACACTCGCGGGACGCTTCAATGTTCGCGGCATCCCGAACTTTGCGGTTTTCGCCGGCGGCCGCCTGGTGACACAGCAAGCCGGCCTGGTCGATCACGACCAGATGCAACAGTGGCTGAGGGCTGCCGCTGCGGTTTCTGCTTGAACCCGGTTGTTATCAAGGATCCGGGAGCCTTTGATTCGTTGATTAGCCTTTTCGGAATTTTGACCCGATCAGCAGCGCGAGCCCTACAGCGGCGACACCCCAGCATGCTCCAACTGCAATTAGCCTTACCATGTCCAAGCTGCGGATGTCTTGGGATCGTGGATTCTTCAGAACGTTCATAAAAGCAGCGAAGCCGAGAAACAACGGCAGAATTATCAAACCAACGACGATTCTGTGTTTTACCTGGACGGTGCTGTCTCCACTCGTTTCCATGTCGCGACGATATCACGTGAGAAGGTTCACAAGATTCGAACAGACGGAGGGGCGCTGGATCGCCAGAGGTTCCCAAATTGCACTGATTTGCAGCAGGGACTCAGAGCTATCTGATTCACTTCTAAAGTCGGCTGTTCTACGGATGATGTCATCCGATTCCTTGATTCTCAACATTTGGAACACTCAAGTCTGCTGAGACTCAGGGAATTCGAGACTCTGCGCCTCACGTATGGGGGCGCACCCCTGATACTGGCAAGAAAGCGACATACTTGGCAGGGTTGGTGGGAATCTGAGTCCATCAAGATTATTTTTGTGTTTGATGAAAATAATCGCCTTCTCAGATTTGATTTACGTCCGGAATATACGGCGCTGTAAACTTCAAATCATTGGGAAAATGTGGCGGAGGCGTGTGGAAGTTGAAAAATCCGGGGTGTTGAATGGGCAGGTCGTGGGCAGCACTCAGACCCGTGCAAAACTTGATCTCCCGGCGGCTGCCTTTGCGGCGTCTGCGGCCATGAACCGCAGCATCTGCTGCTTCAACTGCGCGTCCACCTCGTCCGCAATCGTCACAACGTCGAGAAGCAGCGAGTTGAAATCTAACTGCTTCACGTCTTTGTGCAGCATCGAGAAAATGCTGACCTGCAATAAACGAGACTCCTCGACCGCCATCGCTACCGTGTAGCCTTGTTTACGCCGTAAATCGCCATGCTCAGCAGCAGCTTTCGAAATCGGAGCCTTTGACCCGGTGTCCAAACGCAACCTTGCTACCACATCATGCAGAAGATGAGGAAGATGGCCCGTCCGCTCCTCGAAGTTCAGCGGGATACACATTAACTCTGGTTCTTTCTCGACGCGAGCAAGCCAGTCTTTAATTACGGGTTGAATCTCGCGTTCGAGAATATTTGCTACATTCGAATCGATCATTAAGACCTCGTTTGTCGCGACTCACGTTCTTTGAAGTATTGTGCCGCGAAACGAAGAGGAGTGACTGTTCTAAAGTGGACAGTGCCTTAAAGAGTTGCTTTGACTCTTTAGCCTTCGCAGAGTTGCGTATCCGTCTCGGGACTTACACTCGCATCAGCTATCATCACAGCGGGTCGTGCCAGTGATTTGGGGTGGCTTGATAGCCTCGCCTCGGAGGGAGCTGCAAATGTTACATGAAGAGTGGGTCAAAACACTTGCAGACGGCAGACGAGTTAAGTTCACCTATCAAGAATTGCCTGCGGGCAGTGCATTTATCACTGCTCAAGTTGCGGGAAATGAAGTCGTCTATTCCGTGATACTGACCGAAACAATAAACCCGCTTAGTCGTGAAGATGTTGAAAGCCATTTCGAGGGCGAGCTGTCAAAGGGGTAGTGCCAACTACTTGCGAAGCGCATTGCTGCCCTCATTTCGGACCCAATCGATAGGCCCTGCGGCATCTTTGGATTAGCAAATCTTTATTCTTACTGCTAGGAAAGCCCTTCGGACCTAGCAAACGTTTTGCAACTTTGTCGAAAGCCTGTCTCGGATATCCAAGCGGGTCTTCTGTAAATCTCAGAACGAGTCGCTTTTCTGCAAGGGTTAATACTGGCTGTTTACTTTCGCGCTTGTTTGCCATTCGTGAATTGTAACAAGACATTCTTTTGTTGAATGTCCTGCGGCGTACAGTTACAACAACTTTGGTCAACCAGACTCGGTACGCTACCGCTCCCAATTGTATGGACGGTAGCGTACATATGTGTTCTACTCACGCCAGCTACTAGACCACCGTAAAGTCCCACCTTGGCTAGCAACGATCCGGTTCAATTGGTCACCTTCCGCACCGAGGTTGCGACCCCTATGGGCCACCTGTTCGACCTAGAAATAGCTTTAGATTATTTAAGACTCCAAGGAATTAATCCACACATGCTCGGAACACGAGAGGATGGCATCGTCTGCGAACTCTCTGGCGTCGTCCTGACCGACTGGCAGATTGTAAAATTGTTTCAAGATGGCAGGCTGGATATAGAAGGGATTACACATTTTCAGAAAGATGGAGACAATCAAGAACGGCTGCCGCAGACTGAGCGAACCTGCTAAAACTTCATAAGGCGAGCCGATTACTTCTGCGCCCGCAACGCCTCGATAAATTTGTCCAGATACATGGGATGGTTGCCGGCGTGGAAGTGGCCCTCCAGAAATATACCCATTTCGAAGACAGCCGCTAGCTCGTATACCTTGTCTTCTAAATCCCGTCGTGGGTCCACGGCTCCAGCATCCGGAGCTTTTTCAAAGCGTAAATTCTCATGTTGCGTAAAATAACTGCTTGCGGGTCGCTGTCATCTTGGAGGGTGTCTTTGTAGAAGTTCGGGCCGATCATAACGCCGCCGCTTCTAGCCTTCTCATTGAGGTCTGGTTGGGATGTCTTCATTTGTTCGGCCCAGGCGGCCATTTCCCGCTCCTGTTGGGCAGTCGCCTTGAAAGCGGCAACGGTAACGGGTTTTACCTTTCCGTTTTTGTATGCTGACTCGAACGCAAGTCCCGGGTCTTGCTCTTGGTTGTCCACGTCCCCTGCCCCTCCGATTTTCTACTTGTGTTGAAGCAGTTTGCTAACACTGAGGGAGGCACCGACAACGAAGACGAACACAGCCCAGAACAACGGGCGGTAGATTGTCAAAGCTGCGATCAAGCATTCGCCGCAACTCAAGCTATTAAGAGCAAACTGTCTAGCGTCTGCTGAATTTTCGGCTTTGATCGTTATTTGGTTTATGTTTACTTTGAGGCACAGGTCATGTGAACTGATACTTAACTAAAAATAATTTAAGCATGAAACCTCAACTGAGACTTTGGAGCCGAGGGCGAGAGTTGAACTCGCGACCTGTCGATTACGAATCGACTGCTCTACCACTGAGCTACCTCGGCTCGATGAACTTAGCAAAATTATCCCATCAAGGCCGTCAGCTTGTCGAGTGCTTCCCGAGATTCCGATTCTGGGGTTTCAACATAGAAACTGAGGGTTGTTGCGATGTCGCTATGCCTGAGAATGGCTTGAATCACTTTCGGCTTAACTCCCAAACTATACAGATTGGAAGCCAGTGACCGGCGAAAGCAGTGCCAGCCTTTCCACTTCGGCACTGATTCATCCAGTTTAAAGTCGTGACCACGTTCCTTGTGGACGTGTTTTGGTGAATGGCAAATCTCACAACGAACTAAGTTAGGAACGACGGTTCGTCGCACTAGATTCGGTAAGTTCATGGACACGCCACGCCGCTCACCTGCAAACATCCAATCTACCGGTTTCGGTGTCCGTCCCAGACTATCTTCGTCCTTTGGACCTTCCAAATAGTGCCGATAATTGTCTAGCATCGAACGCAAGATCGGGAGAATTGGAACGGTATTTTCTGACGACTCCGTCTTAGGTAGATTTTCTAATGTTCGCCAAACGGTGCGCTCAACGGACAAACGTTCGCCCGTATAGTCCCTCCACTGCAATCCTCGCAACTCAGCCAGCCGCAAACCCGTAAACGCAGCGGTCGCAACTGCGGCGAAAGATACGCGACTCTGGTAATCGGAGCCGTAAATGTTCACCAAAAGTTTGGCGATCTCGGGCAGCGTGTACGTGTCACCGCGAAACTTTGCTCTGCGCACACCTCGCGGAAGGCTCACATCCCTCATCGGATTTTGGTCGTCTGAGTACCCTTCTGTTCGAGCGTGACGAAATACGCCGCTGAGAAAGCTCTTCAAACGGAGTAAAGTCTTGTGACCAAGTTTTGGATTTTCTTTAGCGATTGCGGAAATCAACCGTTGACCGTGGGCGGTGCGGAAGTCACGGAGGCGTAGGTTCCCCAAGCGGTGCTTAAAATGCTTTTCGTAGCAATCTGATTTGTAGTCTTTGTATGTAGACGGTCGCAGAAATGCTCTGACCATCGGGAAATAAACTGTTTCTATGAACTCGCTGACTGGAGTAGCGCTCTCAGGAGTCTGTAGCCGCGAGTTGACCGGCTCCAGTTCTTTCCACGCTAGCGGTTCAACAGATTTTTTATCGGGATATGCAGGACCTATCGGCGCAAGTTTTTTATGGACGTTTGCGCGAACACGCGCTCCGTCTTTGATCTGATACGCCCAATAGCGCAAAATCCAATGGCGACCACGCTTCGAGATCGTTCCCCTTTGCATTCATTCATTATAGTTGCGTTCCAAACTGCGTTCAACCTATATGCAGAACCCGGGGTTTCGCAGATAATAACTCTCAATAAATCCAATTTTTTGATGGTTTTAGAACTAGAAAAGTACTTTACGAATCGGCTGCTCTACCATTGAGCTACCTCGGCCTAGTCCATTCACAATAGCATCTGCGGAAAATTTGTGGCGATTGAACGGCGGGCGCCCGTTAGCAATCAGTGCGAAAAAGGATACATGGCCCAGCCAATTCCTACGCCAATCACGAGAAAGAGAAACAGCGACCAGAGGATGTACTTGATGCGGTCTATGGGCCGGCGGCGTCCTAGGAAGCCGAATGCAACAGAAATAATGACGGCGAAAAACACCAGTGATTGAAAATGGGTCAGATGAAGATTCATCGCCGCTAGGCCTTCCGCCCGCGCGCAGCTTCATAAGCGTGTAGTGCGGCCAGCAAATTGAGTACACCCGCCGTCGCCAGGAAGCGCGTTCCATAATCTCCGCCAGCGTGAGAAACGTCGGCCCCACCGGTTTCGATATTCCTTGCAATGAAATAGAAACTTCCCGTACCCAAGTCCGCGATGTACCCGAGCGAGTCAAAAGCATCGTTGCCATTCGACGTGAAAATATTCCCGCGCATTCCCGCGCCAAGAACGACCAGCGCTCCCACGGTCAGAAAGCAAGCCAGCGCGCGACCCCACATTTTCTGCAGAGCGTGTCCCAGTCCCGGCAGGATCCAGCCGGCGACGCCGATCGCCAACGCGAGAATTTCGCTCTTGCCATTGGTCTCAGGCGCTTCCGCCCGGGGCAATTCGACCTGATCAATTTCTGGAGCTGTTGTTTCTTCCGCCATGTGTTCGATGAACCTGACCGTTTCCTGAATCGCCTAAGCCAACAACGCGAGAATTTCGGTTTGCACGGCGCCGGTAACTCGCGCTTCCGCGCTGCCAATGTAAACATCTACTTCGGTTCGAATGCCAAACTCCGGCAAATAGATGCCCGGCTCCACGGAATTGCAGGTGCGGGGGATCAGGTGGCGCACGTCGTGGGTCTCAAGCCCATCCATATTGACGCCGTTCCCGTGCACTTCTTCCCCTATGCTGTGGCCCGTCCGATGAAAAAAATACTTTCCGTATCCGGCTTTCTCAATCACCGAGCGAGCCGCCTTGTCGACCTGCCAGCCTTGCAGCGGTTTTCCGGCCGAGATGCTGTTGCGAATCAGCTCAACCGCCTTGTCGCGAGCTTCGCGTGCCACGCGAAATACTTTTGCATATTTCTCAGGCACTTTGGCGCCCAGGTAGCCAACCCACGTGATGTCGTAATACACGCTGCCCGGAGTTTTTTTCTTGCCCCAGACATCGAGGAGCAGCAGATCGCCCTCACGAATGGGCGACGCCGATTCGGGCGAAGGCCCATAATGTGGATCACTGGCGTGGGCATTGACCGCAATGTCCGGGCCTTCTGCCGCAGTAATTCCCTCTTTTTCAAATTCTTTGAGAATCCATACTTTCAAATCGTATTCGGTGATTGTCTTTTTCTCGCGCACGCTCTTGCCCGCAAGCAAAAATGCATCGGCAACGATACGATCAATGGCCGCGCCCGCTTCCAGATGAGACTTCAGCTGCTCCTCAGTCCAACACGCTTCGTATTTCTGAACCAAATCCGCCGAGCTGACTACTTTTCTTCCGCCAGCGCTGCGCACAAGTTCTATCGTGCCGGCATCGACCATAGCCACATACGGAATCGCATTCTTCGGGGAGTACTGCATCGCTATATTTTTCGCGCGGCCCAGCATCTTTGTAAGATTCCTCACCAGTTCGCCGCGCCCGGAATAGTAAAGAGTGCCTCCGGGAACAGCCGCCAGGGCCTCCGTTTCAATCTTGTGCACCAATTTCTTCGGTGTTCCTTTGGCGGGAATGAAGTAAAACCAACGCCGCGTGCGCATCCCAGCTGGAAGTTTTAGGATTCGCTGCGCGATCGGATCGCGACCGCGAAAATCATAAAAGAGCCAGCCATCCAGCTTGGCCGCTCGCAAGTCATTTTGAATTCCTTGAATGTCGGCGCTCATCCGTCTTTCGGCTCCTCTGGACCAATCCAGAAAATGGCCAATCTCAGGCTTCCTGTGTCAGCAAAGCGAGTACTGCTTGTTCGGTCACGCCGCGAACTTCGACACGCTTCTGGCGGCTTCTTTCACCGCTGAGGATTCTAACAGCCGACTTGGGTGTTTTCAAAAGCTGCGCCAGGAACTCAATCAGCGATTCGTTGGCGCGGTCTTCGACGGCAGGAGCCTGCAATCTTATCTTGATGGCGCCGCCCATAACGCCCGTAACTTCATCTCTGCCGGCGCGCGGCTGCACCCGAACGGAGAAGACTACAGTTCCATCTCTAGTTGTTATTTCGACGGGCGATTGCAAAGTGTCTCTCTGCGCTGATTTTTGCCGCAGGCAATTCTCAGCTGCGACGCCCGGCAACGCAACCAAATCACCAGGCACGCTCATACTGTACTGGCGGCTTTATCTTTGCGCCGAGCGCTGCAGCGGCGCGACGTGGCCAATACGGATCGCGCAGAAGTTCACGAGCCAGAATAATAACGTCGGCTTGCTCCGTTACCAGCGCCGTTTCCGCCTGCGCCGGATCCGTGATCATTCCCACAGCCCCTGTGGCAATCCCTGCGTTCCGTCGAATCTCCTGCGCAAAGCGCGTCTGATACCCGGGACCCAGCGGAATCGTCGCATTGGGCACCGCACCACCGCTCGAAGAATCGATCAAATCCACTCCAGCTGTTTTCAAATGACGGCTCAATTCAATCGTCTGCTCCAGATCCCAGCCACCTTCTGCCCAATCGGTCGAGGAAACGCGAAAAAACAGTGGCAGCCGGGCTGGCCAAATTTCGCGAACTGCGCTGGCAACCGCGAGCGGCAGCCGGATGCGATTGGCAAAACTTCCTCCGTATTCGTCGTCGCGCAAATTGCTGAGCGGAGACATAAACTCGTGCAGCAGATAACCATGCGCTCCGTGAATTTCAACAACTTCAAAACCCGCTTCCAGAGAACGCTGGGCGGCTTTGCGAAATGCCGAAAGCAGGTCTCCAATATCGTTGGTCTTCAAGGCCCGCGGCAGGGGATACCCGTCCGCAAAAGGAAGCGCACTGGGCGCCACTGGTTCCCATCCGCCATCGTGCGGAGCAACCGTCTTACCTCCGAGCCATGGCGGTGCCGTGCTGCCTTTCCGTCCCGAATGCGCAAGTTGTATGCCGGCCACCGCTCCCTGGCTGTGAATAAATTTAACGATCGGCTTCCAGGATTCGACGTGTGCGTCCAGATAGATTCCGGTATCTGCGGGGGAAATTCTTCCGCGGGCTTCGACCGCGGTTGCTTCCGTGAACACCAAGCCAGCGCCACCAACCGCGCGGCTTCCCAGATGAACCAGATGCCAGGTCTGCGGGTGACCGTCCACGGCGGAGTACTCACACATCGGCGAGACGACAATCCGATTCTTGAATTCAATTTCGCGGATGCGCAGCGGGCTGAACAGTTTCATCGGGGTTCCTTTGTTTTTCCTTCGGGCCGTCCGTTCATTTCCCAGGGCGGCTGCCGAAAATCGCAGTGCCAACCCGCACCTCGGTCGCGCCTTCTTCGATTGCCACTTCGAAATCGTGCGACATCCCCATGGACAGCACGGGCAGGTCAATGTGCAGATCTTTTTCTGCGGCGTCGCGAAGCTCACGCAACTTACGGAAATACCGACGCACGTGTTGGATGTTTTCCAGATAGGGCGGGATACACATCAAACCGGCCATCTGCAATCGCGGCAAAGCAGCGACATTTTTCGCCAATTCAGCAAGTTGCGGAACCTCCACACCACTTTTTTTGAGCTCCTGCTCTATGCGAACTTCAATCAGCACGCGCAATTTTTCGCCGGGGCCTTGTTCCTCTCTGGCGCGATTCAAGCGCTGCGCCAAGTCCCAATCGTCGACCGAATCTACGCTGTGAAAAACTTTCGCGGCGCGCGCGCCTTTGTTGCTTTGCAGGTGCCCTATCAAGTGCCACGTACCTGGCAAATCTTCGATCGCGCCGCGCTTGCCTTCCCACTCCTGAACCCGGTTCTCTCCAAAGTGAAGAATCCCCGCAGCAAATGCTTCTCGGATAGCCTCTGCCGGATGAGTTTTGGACACCGCAACCAGAGTGACCTCTTCTGTGCGCCGCCCCGCACGTCGGGCCGCATCTGAAATACGTTCCTGAATTCTTGCCAAATTGTCTTTTACTGAATTTTGTGTCGGCATCTATCCAAAATCCTAGCATGCGCGGCGTTGCAGCGCCGCACGTCTCCGTTTACACTGGCGCTGGACTCTTGAATCTCAAATAATGACCAAAACGGGCACACTCATCGCCGTTGAAGGCATCGACGGCAGCGGCAAGCGCACGCAAGTGGAACTACTAACGAAGGCGCTTTCGGTGCGCGGCCACTCGGTATACGCGACCGGCTTCCCGCAGTACCATTCGTGGTTTGGAAAAATGGTTGGACAATTCCTCAATGGTGATTTGGGACCTCTTGAGACCGTGGATCCACATTTCGCGGCGATGCTGTATGCCGGCGATCGCTTCGAGTCGAAGGCGGCCATGGATGCCGCACTGGACGAAGGCAAAATTGTAATTGCCGACCGTTATGTCGGATCCAACCTCGCACACCAGGTAGCCCGCATTTCGGCCGGGAAACGCTCGGAATTTGCCTCCTGGATCGAACACCTGGAGTACCAGGTTTACGGACTGCCGCGCGAAAGCTTGATTCTCTACCTACGTGTTCCGCCGGTTGAAGCTCAACAATTGGTCGCTCGCAAATCCGAGCGCTCGTACACCGCCGCAAAGCAGGATTTGTTGGAAGCCAGCCTGCGGCATCTAGACGACGCTGCTGAAATGTACGATGCCCTTTCCAAACAGGCGCCCTGGGCCACGATTCAGTGCTACGACGCCACACGCCATCAGTTGCGCTCGCCGGAAGAGATTTCCTGCGAGGTGCTGGCTGCAGTAGAACCCATTCTTGCGGGCCATACAGCAAAGGGAGGCCGCTAGCCAATGGGCTTTTCCAGTTTCCTCGGCAACGAGCGTATCGTCTCCGCACTGCGCGGCGCCCTGAAGACCGAACGCGTTCCTCATGCTCTTCTGTTCACCGGCGCTCGTGGGGTAGGCAAATTCACGCTTGCCAGAATGTTTGCGCAGGCTGCCAATTGCGAAACGATGCTCGATGATTTTTGTGGCAAGTGCCCCACGTGTCTGCAGCTAAATCTTCTCGCTGAGCCGGAAAAATTAATCGAGCAGGGGCTCGGCGAACGCGGCGAAAGCGCCGACGCCAGCGCGGTAGAACGCATTCCTCTGATACTGCAAACGCATCCCGACGTGTGGGCGCTCGTTCCCGATCCCGTGCGCCTCAAAAGTCCCGTGGCCAGACCCATGCTCCGCGTGGGTCAGCTTAGAGCCGTTCAACGCGCGGCCTATTTTCAGCCGCTGGGACGTCGTCGCGTATTTATCCTGGATGGCGCAGAAACGATGCGTTGGGATGTCGCCAACGTTTTCCTGAAGATTTTGGAAGAACCGCCCGGATCTGCAACGTTAATCCTCACCGCTCCGTCCCCTTATTCGCTGTTGCCGACCATTGTCTCGCGCTGCCTGCAATTTCATTTCGCTCCTTTACCTCTGGAGGATGTGGAAAAAATTATTCTTGCCAAAACCGATCGCGACAAGAAGGACGTGCGCTTGGCTGCGCAGTTGGCCGAAGGCAGCCCCGGTTTAGCGATGGAAATGGACGTGGCAGCGACGGCGCAGCGTCGCAGGGATGCGCTCCGCATTCTGGAACGCGCGGCCAGCGGACAGGGTTTCGCGCAGCTTTTTGCCGATACTTCGGCACTTGCCAAAGATCGAGACACTTCGTTTGAAGAACAGATCGCGGTATTTTACGGGTTGCTTTCCGATTTGCTGGCGCTTACTGCAAACACTCGAGAACCCGCGTTACGAAATGTGCCACTCGCCAAAGAACTGCAAGCTCTCAGCAAGTCCATCGATACCCCCTGGGTAATGCGGGCCATCGCAGGTTTCGATGAGCTCTATTCAGGAGCGCGCCGCAATCTAAATCGCCAGCTGGGCCTCGATGCTCTTGCAGCGTCACTCGCTCCTGCTGAACCTCGTTCGCCCGTGCGGCGCAGTTGAAATCACGTTTTAATTCAGGAATCCAAAAATAAAATTAATCAACTGTAACCCGACAACGATCCGGCGCATCCTACCAAAAGGTATCCACCCCTTAAGTTAATGAGGAGTTGTTATGGTGAATCGTCGGCTATTTCGTCCTGGATTTCCTGAAGTCAAGGAACAGAGCCCGCGCCCTCAGCACAACGGGCCTGCGCCGAGCAAAAAGCCCGCGCCTCCAGAATTGACGCATGCCGAAAATTTTTACTGGGTCAAGCAGATGCAGGCCCATACGCCCATGGCCATTGTGCTCGAAAACGGGGAAACGCTCCGCGGAACTGTCGAATGGTACGACCGTGATTGCATTAAATTGACCCGCGAAGGCAGCCCGAACCTGATGATCTTCAAGCGCGTGATCAAGTATGTTTACAAAGACGGCGAGGAGTCTTCACAAGGCGGCGAAGAGTAGTTTTCTGCTCCATCGGCCGTAGCTTTCCAGAATCAGTTCTTCATGGAGTGCCCGGCAGCCGCGCCAAATGTAATCAGGGCCTTTGCGGCCATGGATCCGTCTTCATTTTGAATCTCGCATTCCGTCACCACGAAATTCCGGCCTGCCCGCAAAACTTTGGCGTTGGCCGTAATCTGTCCGCCCGGCGCAGCCTTTAGATAATTTATCGACAATTGTACGGTCGCCAGCTCAGTCCCCAAGGGAATAACGGTGTACGCCGCTATTGCCGCGGCCGTGTCGGCCAGCGCCGCCAGGATCCCGCCATGAACAACTCCGTGGATTTGCTTGTGCCGCGGCTTGGCATTCAGTGTGAATGTGACCCGCCCCTTTCGCACACTGGTCACTTCAAATCCAAACAAAGTGCTCGCGCGGCTTTCTTTCATGCGCTCGCGAACGAATTCGGTCATCTCTCGTTCGGTCTGGGGAGTCTTTTTGCTCATCGACTTTGCTTACCCTTCTTATTGCGCGGAAAGTCCGCCATCTAAAGGTATCGCCGCGCCCGTCAGCCAGGATGATTCCTCGGAAGCCAGAAAAACCGCCAACTCCGCGACATCGCCAGGCCGTCCCATGCGCCCCAAAGGAATTGTTGCAATTCGCGCTGCGCGCAAGGCGCTTCCCTGCTCGTTCGCCGCAAACAGATCTTTCACGAGTTCGGTCTCCACAATCGACGGACAAATACAATTCACGCGGATTTTCTCATGCGCATGATCGACCGCCATGGCTTTCGTCAGTAGCGTCAGCCCGCCCTTCGACGCGCAATACGCAGCGCGGTCCTGCATCGCAATCAGGCCAAGCACAGAACTAATATTTACAATCGTCCCGCCGCCCGCTCTGCGAAACGCCGCGAGCGCCGCCTTGGACATCAAAAACGGCCCCTTGCAGTTCACCGCCATTACACGATCCCAATCCTGTTCACTGGTCTGGTCCACTGTTGCAACATGCAGCGTCCCGGCGTTGTTGACCAGAACTGTCAAAGATCCAAATTTCTGTTCTGTTTCGCGCACAGCTCGGCCAGCATCGTTCCCCTGCGCGACATCGCACGTGATTGCGCAACAGTTCCCTCCCAATTTTTCAATTTCGCCAAGCACCTCATTCAGTTTGTCCGCGCGCCGCCCCGCAACCGCCACTTGCGCGCCCTCGCGCGCAAATGCCAGCGCAATGGCCCGCCCCAGCCCGGTTCCGCCACCGGTTATCAACGCTACTTTGCCAGCAAGTCGTGTCACGATATGCGCCGCTCCCGCGTCTAAGTAAAGTGTCGCCGCCCGACGCTCGCCTGAAGTCCGCGTGACTCTAGCATCCGGCACGCCGGCGGGCAAGATTCCAGCAATTGCGTCAGTTTGATGTATCGTATCGCAACGATTCTCTCAGACGGAGAACCTCACGGCCCTCATGCGTATCGGTATCACCTGCTATCCAACTTACGGTGGCTCAGGAGTCGTAGCCACCGAACTCGGCCAGGAACTCGCCGCCCGCGGCCACGACATTCATTTCATCAGCTACGCCCCGCCCATTCGCATGAACGAAAACGACCCGCACATTCATTTCCACGAAGTCGACGTCGCTTCCTACCCGCTGTTTGACCACGCCCCCTATACCCTTGCGCTCGCCACAAAAATGCTCGAAGTCTTTGAGTCCGAATCGCTCGACCTCCTGCACGTCCACTACGCCATCCCGCATTCGGTCAGTGCCATGCTCGCCCGTTCGATGGCCGCCCCGCGCCGTCTTCCCTTCATCACCACTCTCCATGGCACTGACATCACCCTGGTCGGCAACAATCGCGCCTACCTCCCCATCACCAAATTTTCCATCGAGCAATCGGACGGCGTCACCTCCATCTCCAGCTACCTCCTGAAACAAACCATCAAAGAGTTCGACATCAAGCGCCCTATTGAAGTCATCCCCAATTTCGTCAATTGCGATCTGTACACGCGCAAGGCGGATGAGGAGTGCAAGAATAAATGGGCTCCCGGCGGCGAGCCGATCCTCATGCATCTTTCGAATTTCCGGCCCGTAAAACGCATTACCGATACCGTTGAAATCTTTGCCCTGGTCCGCGCCAAAATGCCCGCGAAATTGGTACTAATTGGAGATGGCCCAGATCGAGGCGCCGCCGAATATCTTGTCAGGAAGAAAAAACTCCAGAAAGACGTCCTGTTCCTCGGCAAGCAAGACAACGTCTATGAAAAACTTTCCTGCGCCGACCTGTTCCTCCTTCCAAGCCAACTGGAATCGTTCGGCCTCGCCGCCCTTGAAGCCATGGCCTGCGAAGTTCCCGTAATTGCCACCAACGTTGGCGGCGTTCCCGAAGTCATTGAACACGGTGTTGACGGTTTCCTTGTCGAACCCGGCGACGTAAAGACCGCCGCCAAATACGCCATCGACCTCCTCTCCCGCGCCGACCGCGGCCGCGAAATGGGCCAACTCGCCCGCCTCAGCGCTAAAAAGAAATTCTGCGCGAACGACGTAATTCCCCGCTATGAGCAGTACTACCGACAGGTCCTCGAACTGACCTAGTTGCGGCGGCGGATCTGCAGATCCGCGACTTCCTTCTGAGTTCGCTTCCTCCCGTCCTACTTCCGCTGGGGCGTTTGGCTTTGGCAGCGCTAGCGCCTCTTCTCTCTGCTCCTTAGCGAGCGGTTATTGTCCCGAGCCCGTCGCCGGTCCTGGGGAATCTGCTTTTGTCTCATTTCTGAAATCGCTTCCCCACTCCCTGCCCCCCTCTTGCGCTAAATCTTCATCTTCCTTCTTCTTCCAATACCGTGATTAAATGGGACACTCGCCATCCACAATGGTGAAGTTCTCGAGAAGGACGGAAAATGAAAATTACAGCTTTAATCGCACGCCTTCTGCTGGGCCTGGTTTTCTTTGTATTTGGCTTAAACGCCTTCTTGCACTTCATTCCGGCGGTTTTGCCCACAGGACTAGCGGGCCAATTCTTCACCGTTCTCTTTCAATCGCATTGGGTATTATTTATTGGCGGCGTGCAAACTATCGGCGGTGCACTCTTGCTGGTGAACCGCTACGTTCCGCTGGCACTCGCCCTGCTTGGCCCGATCATCGTCAATATTCTTCTCTATCATTTTCTCCTGGACTTTGCCGGCGCTCCGGTAGCGGTCATCGTCGCCGTTCTTTGGCTGTTCCTGTTCTTTTACTACCAAAAGTACTTCTCGAGTCTGTTTGTCCAGAAGACTTCCTGACAAATCAGACGGACCCGTGCCGGCGACTCCGGTCGCCGGCACGGACGCTTAACCCGCAATGTCAGGGCAACGCCCCGCTCAAGCGCACGGTTTCCGTTGTGCCGCTACCTGCCGCCATTTCCGGGGCTGAGTCATCAGACTTTCTCTGCCGTAGTCAATCCCAGCTACCCGCGCTGCCGGCCGCGATCAATACTTAAGTACCCACTTGACAATCATGCGCGCGCAACAGATACTTAAGCGCGTACTAAACCATCATGCTGGGCCTGGAGAACAACACCATGAGAGAACCGTCGGTAACTCACAACACATTCGTGATTGAACGCAGCTACGCCGCCACGCCGGAGCGCATCTTTGCCTTCTTCGCTGATCCCGCCAAAAAGCGCCGCTGGCTGGGCGGTGAGGCGGAAGGCTTTGCAATAGAAAGTTTTGCGCCGAACTTCCAGGTGGACAGCTTCGAGAGATGGGCCTTCCGGTTCAAGGGAGGTGAGCTGATCAAAAACGATGTCTGTTATCAGGACATCGTCCCAGAGCGCCGGATTGTATTCGTCTACACCATGACCTTTGGCGACAAGCGCGTTTCTTCCTCACAAACCACGGTCGAACTCATTCCCACGGCGAGCGGAACCAACCTTGTTCATACCGAGCAGGGGGCGTTTTTCGACGGTGTCGATAGCGCCCAAGGACGCGAAGAAGGCACACGCGGCCTGCTGGAGCAACTGGCAAAAGAGTTGGAGCGGGCGTCCTGAGAAAACCAGCAGGAAGAAACCAGGAAGGACGGAAAACGTGGAACAACTGAAAAGCCGGAAGTCGAAAAGCACTCTTCTCTATTGGATTCCGACAATCCTGATCGCCCTGAATTGGACATTCGGCGGAGCGAGTTCTCTACTGAAAGCGCCCACATCCATTGAAGTGTTCCACCGTCTCGGCTATCCGGACTATTTCGCAACGATGCTGGGGACGGCTCAACTCCTGGGCGTTTTAGCCGTACTCGCCCCCGTTCCTCGCACGCTGCGAGAATGGGCGTATGCCGGATTCACCTTTGACGCCTCGGCCGCCATCATTTCTCTACTGGCGGCTGGATCTCCGATTTCCAGTGCGCTTCCTGCAGCTATTTCCCTGCCTTTGGTTCTCACCAGCTATCGCGCATGGCGAGCCAGAATAAACGAGGCAAAACCGTAATTGCCTGTCGTCGGCAGGTGTTAGCCGCGCCATAACCGCAATCACACAACCCACCACGTTCAATTTCTTTTCCGTTGACGCTGTGCGGGTGCGTGGCCTAAGCTCCGCTCAGGAGTGCCGGTGACGTCGGACGCACCGCGTTACAATCTATGCTCTGCAAACTCACAGCATTACTCACTAAACTCAGGGAATTCTTCAACCGACCCAACGACGTGCGCTATACAAGCGTTCCTTTGTGGAAGCCTTGGCGCGACTACTAGGTCCCGCTTCGCGCACGCCGATTTCGCCCCTTGCTGTTCCCCTTCCTGTGCTGCTGGTCATTCTCTGTAACCAACCGACTATCGTCGAACATCTGCCTCGGCGAGCCGCTTCACATGCTCGAATACACGGCGATGGATGTTGTGGATGATGGCGTCGGTCCACAGTCTCCAGTATTCGCCAGGCCACATTTTATTTCTGTAGGTGGTGCTGCCTTCAAGGCGGGTGCCGCCGCCCGCGAGGGGGACGAGGAAGAAATCGGCGCGCTCAGGCTGGAAGTCGTGGTCGGTGAGATGGCGGACTTCGATATTTCCGTAGGGCGACGTCTCGCGCATCAACAGCGGCTCCTGCGCGACACCGAACGCGAAATGTTTGGCTGGTTCCCAGGCGAGGATCGGCTCCTTGAAGCTGCCGGTGGAAAAGTGGCACTCGCGATCAGCGGTGAGGCCTTCGCCGGTGATGGTGGCGGCAAGGGGATAGGCGATGCCGAGGCGGAAGGGCCATTCGCGGGCCGCAGGCAATTGCGGAAAGGCGATGATGCGCTTCCAGACGATCTCCGGTGGCGCGGCGATTTCGATGGAGGTTTTTACCTGAAAGCGCGGCACCGGCGGCGGCGCTACGTGCTCGACGCCGAAGAGCATGGGGACGGCCAGGACGACGATTCCCATTAGGTTGGTGTGCGGCAGGCCGTCATAGGTTTTGTTGTGAATGACGTGGGCCAGGCCGCCGCCAAGAAGCGCAAGGATCCACGCGATGGGCGCAGCCATCAAGAGGCAGACCAGCCCTTCAATGGCGATTGCAGTAATGCCCAGCGCTACCACAGCCAGGGTGAGAGTTACGACAAGAACAGCTTCGCCCCAGCTGCGGCGCCGGCTGAAACTGTAGATCCAGACCGAGAGGTAGCCCATCGCGAACGGGAGGGCAAGAAAGAGCGTCCAGCCGTAGGCGCCAAGGAGCGTGATGCTGAACCAGGCGAGTGCCACGCCGAAACCGGAAGTAACCGCCACAGCCATGATCGCGCTGCCCCAGGCGCTCTGCGGCATCGCGTCGGTGTCGGCGAATTCGCGACGCTGCGAGGCGTCAGCTGCGCTGGGCACGACAGAGAGAATGGCGAAGAAGATCAGGTTGACCACCGGAGCAAAGAACAAGACGGTCAGCCAGAGAGGTTTGCCGGCATCGCGGAGACGCTGCATCGTCAACACCAGGCCAATCCAGATAAACGGGAGCGCGGTAACAAACAGAAGCGTCAGGAAGGTTTTACTGGCCTGGGCGAGAAGGCCGAAGTTGCCCGTCATATTGACGGGGAACCAGTAGCTCCACCAGTTCCACTGGTAGTGAAAGGCCCAAGCGATCAGGCGGTCGAGATTGTGCTTGATGGCCAGCGCGACGATTCCGATGAGAAAGTATTGCGCGCGGTTGATGCGGCCATCCCAGCGGAACAAATCAATGAAGGTGAACGCCATCGTGGGGCCTCGCTAAACTGATCTCGACTTCAAACCGCCTTTTCCAGTGAAATCCTCCGGAAGGGCGGTCCAGCGCGCCGCAAGGCAACTAGCTGTTGCGCTGCAGCACGCCATTGCGGAAAAAGGAATGAAAATCCGGCGGCCGAGAGGCGGCCGGGAACCACGCGGCGGCTTTTCAAGATGAGTTCGCTTTCAGTGCGCAGCAGAAATGCGCCCACCTCCAGCATCCAGCGGCTCGAAGGCCATCCGATGCGCGTTCCCCAGGCGGCGCGGAGTTCGGCCATGAACTCGCGATTGGGGATCGGATTCGGGGAAGCGACGTTGATCGCGCCAGTTAATTCGCCGTGCTCAATGAGGAATTCGACGGCGCACAAAAAATCCAGGCTATGAATCCAGGAAACGAATTGTTGGCCGGATGCAGCAGCGCCGCCCAGACCACAGCGCACGAGCCGCAGCAAGGTATCGAAAATGCCGCCGCGATCGGTATGCATGACCATGGCGCTGCGCAGAGCGATTCTGCGTGTTCGCGGAGTGTTGGCCGTAAAGAATTCCAGTTCCCAGCGCCTCGCCACTTCGTAGCTGAAACGCCATGCTGCGGGAACATCGGGTTCGCCCCCGCCAATTTCTCCGGTAAATTCGTCCATCGGGCGGTCCAGCGCGTGACGATAAATCGTCGCAGTACTCATGTTCATCCAAATACGCGGCGGATGCGTGAGACTGCGAATGACTTCGCCGATGACGCGAGTGCTATTCGTGCGCGAGTCCAGGATCGCCTTGCGGTTAGGTGGGGTGTAGCGGCAATCGACGCTTCTACCGGCTAGGTTTATGACAACGTCGGCGTTTTCCAGTTCACTGGCCCAACTGCCTGGAGTCAGACCGTCCCATCGAACCATGCGCCATGGATTGGCGATTGCCGACCGGGAGAGGACTACGACGTCATCCCCTTTGTCGTGAAAGTGTGCGGCGATGAGTGTGCCAACGTGGCCGTTGCCGCCGGGAATGACGACGCGAAGTGGTTTTTTTTCTGACATTTTCAATACTCGTGGAATCGAACCTAGATTTTTCGAGGAGCTTCGTCCACCGAACATTGTTCAGACTCGCAATTCCTGCGCGCCGCAATCCAGCGGTATCCGGTACGCAAAACGCTCATCATCCAGGGGATTTTGGAGATCCAGACGAGCGGGCGGGCCCACCAGATTTTGCGCGCCAGGGCCACTGCGGCGTCGGCTCCGCCGAATTGCCGGCCGTCGCCGAGGAGCAAACGCATTTCGCGGAGAAGTTCCTCGCGGGTTAAACCGAGGAGTTCGCCGACACGGGGATCTTGCAACGGGGCCAGGGCGAATCCGCGGCGGCCGAGGATCGGAGCGAGCCAGCGGGCGATGCTGGTACAGAAGGCGCAGTCGGCGTCGAAAAAGAGCCAGCCTTCGGCGTGGCGCCCTTTGCCGTCGGTAAATTCTGATGTCAGCGAGATCATGACGCTTCCCTGCTTCCTTACCTGGCTTGCCGCTTACTTTGCTGCAGCCATGCTTCGTTACTTTTTTCCGCCCAGCAGGCCGCTAACTTTTCCGCGCAATTTCACCACGCCTTTTAGAGCGACGACCGGCATCCGGATGATTTCTTCAAACAGACCGGTCATGCCGGTTAGAAATTCGAGCATGCTTTCCAGGCGTTCGCGGGTGTAGGCGTCGCCAGGACCTGCGGCTTTGAGCTCTCCTACACACTCGTTGATTACGGCCAGGGTGGGATCGATTTCGCGGCGTTTGCGCTCTTCGGCGACGATGCGGAAAATCTCCCAGACGTCTTTGGTGGATTCGAAATGGTCGCGGCGGTCGCCGAGGACGTGGACGACGCGGACGATCCTCCAGCCCTGGAGTTCGCGGAGGCTGGTGCTAACGTTGGAACGGGCCACGGCGAGAGTGCTGGAGATTTCGTCGGCGGGCAGAGGCTTCGGCGCCAGAAACAGCAGCGCATGAACCTGGGCTACGGTGCGGTTGATGCCCCAGCGGGTGCCCATTTCGCCCCAATGGAGGATGAATTTCTGGGCTACCGGGGTTAAGGCCGATTTTGCGTGTTCGCTCATTTCTGTATATACAGACACTACAGTAAGTACCGTCACCACGTCAAGCTCTTTTTGTTGGAGCCGTGGAGGACGAAGGCGGCAGAACGGAAGCCGCGGCGATACAGGGGGCATCCAGGCCCGGAGCGCCGAGAGCACAAACGGATGATTTTTTCTGTGCGCCGAACGAATTTCATTCCTGGCGAAACCTTTCTGGTGGACGGTTCGTTGTCTTATGGGAGACAATTTTCCAGTACATAGCGTATGGCATCCACTGCAACATTTACGGATTACTTCCCGGCTCGTTCTCCGCTGCCGCAGGTTTTGACGTATGGGCGGCGGCCGGACGGGCTGGCGCTAATGATGCGGTCTGATCCGCGTGGGGAGCTGGAGGTTGAAGGATTGCCGAGTGTGCTGGTGGCCATTCATGTGGGGCCGGCGGCAAGAATTGCGTGCAAGCGCGGCGGGCAGCGTCACACGGGAACCGCAGTGCACGGGGACATCGATATTGTTCCGGCGCTTGTGCCCAGCCGGTGGGTGATGCACGACGACAACGATACGGCGCTGATCCTCAGCCTGCCTACTACGCTGTTGAATGATGTCGCCGAAGAATATGGATACGAGGCGCGGCGCGTCGAAATTCGCAATCGGTTTCAGGAGCGGGATCCGCAGATTGAAAACATTTGCTGGGCGCTGAAAACGGAGATGGAAGCGGACTATCCTTCCGGTTCGCTCTATGTCGATAGCCTCGCGGTTTCCGTCGCTTCGCGGCTTATTCACGGCCATAGTTCGGTAGCAAAGCAGGTGCAGGAACGAAATGGCGGTCTCTCCGGCCACAAACTGAAACAGGTATTGAGCTTTATTGATGAAAACCTTGCGGAAACTATTTCTTTGCCGCAGATTGCCGCTATTGCCGGCATCAGCGTGTCTCATCTCAAGCCGGTTTTTCGGGCGTCGGTCGGAATGCCGGTACATCAATATGTGATTCGCCGGCGCATCGAGCGAGCCAAAACTCTTCTGGCTCAGGGGAGACTTCCGATTGCGGAAATTGCGCTGGCTAGCGGATTTTCGCATCAGAGCCATCTGGCGCGACACATGCGCCGGCTTACCGGGATTTCTCCGCTTGCACTGCGGGAAAAGATCGCTGCCCTGCCCGTCTCAACCCAAATGTAGTTTCATTTTCCTCCCAAATCTCATCATCCAAATGTGCTCCTGACCGTCCAAACGTGCGCGACGCGGGTGTCGGTCATCGGCACAATGGGAATCACAAGGAGACCCGATGAATCGCCGAAACTTTTTGGTTCAATCCACTTTATTTGCAGGAGCAACCGTCATGTCGCAATCAACTGTTGTGGAAACGGCAGCATTTGGCCAGCCAGCAAAACTCGCGCGGATGGACGCCAAAGAATATGAGCGCACGCGCCAGTTCGCTAAATTGCCGCAGAGCAATATCGCGTATGTGGAACGAGGGCACGGGCCGGTGGCGCTTTTTCTGCACGGCTTCCCGCTGAACAGTTTTCAGTGGCGCGGCGCGATTGAGAGGCTTGCGAAATACCGGCGCTGCATCGCACCCGACTTTATGGGAATTGGGCATACCGAGACGCGCGAGGATCAGGATATTTCTCCGATTGCGCAGGCGGAAATGCTGGCGGCGTTTCTTGACAAACTTTCCGTCGACGCCGTGGACCTGGTGGCCAGTGACAGCGGGGGTGCTGTTGCGCAATTATTCGTCGCGAAATATCCGGCGCGAGTGCGCACGCTGCTGCTTACCAATTGCGACACCGATGAGAACAGCCCCCCGCCGTCATTTCTTCCGTTCCTCGAGGCGGCGAAAAAAGGTGTGTTGGCTGACGCGCTCGGAAGGCAGCTTGCGGATAAAACGCTGGCCCGTTCCGCGCAGGGCCTTGGCGGGCTGACCTACACCGATCCGGCGGATCTCACGGACGAGGTGATCGACTATTACCTTTCGCCGATTGTGGCTTCGCCTTTGCAGAAAAAGCTGTTCAATCAATACGGCGTCGAGCTGGGAGAAAATCATCTGATAGCGATTCGGCCGGCCCTGCAGAGCAGCAGGGTGCCCTTGCGGATTGTGTGGGGCACGGCAGACGACATTTTTGAATACAAATGGGCGGAATGGCTGGACAAGACGTTTCCACAGTCGCGCGGAATCCGCCGCGTGGAAGGCGCGAAACTTTTCTTTCCTGAAGAGATGCCAAACCTGATCGCCGAGGAAGCCAAGAGTTTGTGGGATGGCAGCAAAAAGCTCGCTGCCGAGGTTATGGCCTTTCCGCTGATTTATTGATCGGCGGCTGAACTTCGCTCTCCTGGCGAGCAAGGCTATTCCGGCAACACGGCAGCGAACGCTGGAGCAAGGCATACCTAGCGGCTGAAGCCGATCGTTCTCGCGTTTGCCGCAGCACGGCTAAACCCGACCTCAGCGTTCTAAAAAGATTCACAATCCTGTTTTTGGGACGGAACTTTTCGCCAATTTCGCCGTCTATCAGTGCAAGCGAGTGCGGTCTGGAATCGGGGATAGTTATGTCCAATTTCTGGCGCTACGTTCGCTTCGGGATCCGGCTGCTGACCAATGACCCCGGCTTTACTTCTGTGGCACTGCTGGCACTGGTGCTGGGTATTGGCGCCAACACGGCGATTTTTAGCGTGGTGTATGGGGCGCTTCTGGCGCCGATGCCTTACCCCCATCCCGACCAGCTGGTGATGGTGTGGTCGACGATCAACGGCAACAACAATAGCGTATCCCCGGGCGACTACCTCGACTGGAAGCACAACAACTCCGTCTTTCAGGATGTGGTGGCATGGAATGGGAGCGGCTTTAGCCTGGCCAACCCGGGCGGGCCGGCGGAGCAAATTCCCGCACGCGTTATTTCTCCGGGCACTTACCGCATGATCGGGACTGGGTTCACTTTGGGGCGCGACTTTCTGCCAGAAGAGGGCCAGGTTGGCAAAGATCATGAAGTGATCATCACCAACCAGTTCTGGAAAGAACGTTTTGGGGGCGACCCCGAGATCATCGGTAAACCGTTGCGGATGAATGGAGAGTTGTACACGGTCGTGGGGGTACTCGAGCCGGGGCAATCGGATCGCTTGGAATCAAAACTTTTTGTTCCGCTGTCGTTCAAGCCGGACCAGATGAGCCATGACGTGCACTGGCTGCTGACAATGGCGCGGATGAAGCCGGGCGTGACGCTGCAGCAGGCAAACGCGGACATGGCTTCCGTTACCAGGCACATCGCGGAGACCTATCCGGCGTCGAATAAAGGCTGGGGTGCGAGCGTCGAGCCGCTCAAGAATGATTTTATGGACCGCGGCACCATTCACAATCTGTGGATGATGATGGGCGCAGTGGCATTTGTGCTGCTCATTGCGTGCGTGAATGTAGCGAATCTTCTGCTGGCACGGGGAACGGCTCGGCAAAAGGAGGTGGCGGTGCGCTCGTCGCTGGGAGCGACGCGGGGTCAACTGTTTACGCAGTTCTTGGTAGAGAGTTTGACGCTGGCGCTGACGGGTGGAGTGCTGGGCATCGCGTTCTCGTGGGTTTTACTGAAGGTGATTCTGCTTCTCGTGCCGCCGAACGCGCTGCCTTCAGAAGCTGATGTGAGTTTGAATATTCCGGTGCTGCTGTTTACTTTCGCTTGCACACTGCTGGCGGGAATTCTGTGTGGATGCGCACCAGCATTGCAGACGTGGAAGACCAATCTGATCGATACGCTGAAAGAAGGCGGGCGGTCCGGCAGCGGAGTGGGGCGGCATGGTCTGCGGCGGACGCTGGTGGTTGTGGAATTTGCGCTGGCGCTGACACTACTGGCAGGCGCGGGACTCGTGATTCATAGTTTTTATAAATTGACCAAAGTGAATTTGGGATTCCGGCAGGACCATCTGCTTACGTTCAATCTTCCGGTGCCTGACACGCGTTTCAGCAACCCGGAGCAGATCAGTATGTTTTACCGGCAAGCTGTTGAACAGATTGGCGCGCTGCCGGGGATTCGTTCGGTGTCGGCGTCGACGGGAATGCCGATGCAGGGGACGAATTTTGGCATGCCCTTCACGATCGTCGGACAACCTGCAGGGGACAGGGCGTCGCGCCCAGCGGCGGGATTCAACATGGTGACGCCGGATTTTTACCGAACCTTTGGCGTGGAAATATCGCGAGGACGCTCTTTCACAGAACAGGACACGGCGGGGTCCGTGCCTGTTGCGATTGTGAATAATAATTTTGTGAAGAAATATTTGCCGGCCGGCGTGGACCCGCTGACGCAGCGTGTGGTGATTGAAGAGATTGTTCCGCTGAAGCAAAAACTGGGAAAGGAAGTTGCATGGCAAATTGTGGGCGTGTATGAAAATGTGCACAACGGCGGCGTGCGTGGCGACGGTTTCCCGGAAGTGGATGTGCCCTTCGCGCAAAGCCCGTGGCCCCAGGCGGCGATGGCCGTGCGGACAAGCGGGGATCCGGCCAGTGTCACCAAGTCCATTGCGGCGGTAGTTTCGTCGATGGAACCGGATCTGCCCCTCGATCAAGTCAAGACGATGGACAAGCTGGTGGGCGAACGCCTGGCCAGTGACCGTTTCGCTACGATTTTGTTTTCAATTTTTGCGGGAGTGGCGCTGCTACTGGCGGCAATTGGGATCTACGGGGTGATGTCGTTTGCGGTTGCGCAGCGCACGCACGAAATCGGGCTGCGCATGGCGCTGGGGGCGGGCACCAGACAGGTTTTGCGTCTGGTGCTTCAGGAAGGGATGCTGCTCGCTTTGCTGGGACTTGCTCTGGGGCTCGTCGGATCTTACTTCGTGGCGCGCGCCATGCAGTCGGTGCTTTTTGAAATCAAGGGCTCTGACCCCGTCGCCGTTGGCAGCGTGAGTGTCGTGCTCCTGATCGCGGCGCTACTCGCCTGCTATTTGCCGGCCCGACGGGCCACGCAGGTCGATCCAATGGTGGCCCTGCGCGACGAATAAAATGATCACTGCTCGCCTTATTGAAGCCCCTGCAGTCTAAAGGGAAGACAGCGGAGGGCATGTTGCGCGATAAAATATTCGTTCTTGTTGTTCTGGGCTCGACTTTTCTACTCACAAATGGCTGCCGCCCGGCGCAGTCGGCAATTACAGAAAACGAACTGGTTCGCCGCACGCAAGAGATGATGGATGCGGTTGTGCCCGGCAATCGAACTCCCTGGGAAAAATATTTTGCCGGCGACGCCATGTATTTTGATGAAAAGGGCCGCAACATGGATAAAGCGGCATTGCTTAACGATCTTTCGCCCATGCCGGCGGGGTACTCCGGCAGCATCCGGATCGTCCGCCCGAGGTGTCACATCGAAGGGGCTACCGCCATTCTTTCCTATGACATGGACGAAACGGAAACCATCTTCGGGCAGAACATGACCGCTCGCTATCACGCTACCGACACCTGGATGCGCCGGAATGGTGACTGGCAAATCGTCGCAGGGCAGGTGTTGCGGTACTACGAAGATCCCGCTGCGGGGAGGGCCAACCCCAAGAAATTTCCCGACTATATCGGAACTTACGAGTTAACGGCCGGAAAAACGCTCACCGTCTTTACCAAGGACGGCAATCTCCACGCGCAACGCCAGGATCGGCAGCCCGAGGAGCTTTTGACCGAATCCGGAGATGTTTATTTCCGCACGGGCGTGGAAGGGCGGACGCTTTTCCGCCGTGCGGCTGGCGGCCAGGTAGACGCTCTTGTCGACCGCCGCAACAACGAAGATATCGTCTGGAGAAAACTAAAGTAGGAAGAAGTCTTACTTCACAACCTGCATGGTCGCGGCCACTTGCGGAATATCAATGCGGATTACCGTGCCCGCTCCTGGCGTACTCTGGATATCCAGATTAAAATCCGCGCCGTAGAGGACGCGGAGGCGCTCGCGAACGTTGCTTAGGCCGATTCCTTCGACGTAGACGTGCGGCATCTTTTCTTCAGAGATGCCCACGCCGTTGTCTTCGATTTCCAAAAGCAATCGGCCGTCGCGATTTAACGAGCGCAATTGGATTTTCCCGCCTTCGAGCTTGGGAGCCAGGCCGTGTTTCAAGCAATTTTCTACAATGGGCTGTAGCAGCATGCTCGGCACAAAGGATTCCAGCGTCTCCTCGTCCAAATCTTTCACGATATCCAGATTGTCGCGCCCAAAGCGGGCAACCTCGATGTCCAAATAGTCGTCAATAAAAACCAATTCTTCACGCAGCGGTACGAACGTTTCGTGTTTGCGCAAAAGCCGACGCAGGATGTTGCTTAACTTCAGCACCACGCCGCGCGCCGAATCCGGGTCGAAGCGAATCAGCGCCGACACTGTATTTAGGGTATTAAAGAGAAAGTGGGGATTTATTTGGCTGGAGAGCGCGTCCATGCGCGCTTTCAGCAGCAGCTGTTGGTGGCGCTCGAGATTCATTTCAATGCGCGTGTTATTCCAGATCTTTAGCGGGGCGGCTACCGACATCAAGGTGGCAATTACGACCAGAATCAGCCAGGCGTCCCACTGCGTATCAATCGCAAATAACCATTTCGGTTTTGTCGCCAGGACCAGAGCCACGCGGCCCAACTCCAGCGCGATACAGGCCATGAGCGGAGCCATTTCCCAGTACAACTCCGCCCGCCGCAACAATTTCACTGTGGCCTTCGGGATATTCAGGAACGTAAACGGTCCAAAATTCCAGATATCTTCCTTGTTGGGGATCGCTTGGCGGATCAATCCGCCGATTAATCCCGCGGTGGCGGCTGCCGGCATCGCCAGCCATTCGTGGCCGAGTAGAGCCGGAATCGTGATGATGGCTCCGCCGATCGGACCCACCACGCGACCGGCGAGCAGCCCCATCAGAAACGCACCTTCAATCGACAAATCCGCAAACCGGTACTGGTAGCCCACCAACCGCAGCGTCACGCCCACAATCAGCGGCGGAGTCATGAACAACATCAATTTCAATTTCTGATCGGGATCGCGTTCTTCGGTAAACAATACGCGCCGAAACGTGTTCCAGCGCGCCAGCAAGGCGGCAATCGACGCCGCCACGCCCACCTTCAGCAACAGGGTAAACAACAGATCCCGAAGGGTGGTAGCCGTATCCATTTCCGCCAACAGTATATTCGCTTACGTCACGCAATCCGTAATTTCGTGCAACGCGCGTCTACTTTCCAACCCAGTACGCCGCATTGTAATTTTTCTGTCTTTTCTCTTTTCTCGGGGGCCACAAAAACGATGTAACCAAGCGCTCCTTGCTATACTCAAATGATCCCAATGGCCACAAAATCCACCGCCAAGAAAAAGAAATCACGCGCCAAAGTAGAAATGATCGCGCAAGCGGAGCTCCCCACGCCGTACGCGCGCTTTAAGATTTACGGATTCAAAGGCAACGGGCCGCAAGAAGAAGCCGTGGCTCTGGTGCGCGGACGGATCAACGGAAAAAACGCTCCCCTGGTTCGCGTCCATTCGCAATGCCTCACCGGCGACGTGCTCAACTCCCTGCGCTGCGACTGCCGCGCTCAGCTCGAACTCTCGCTCAAAAAAATCAGCAAAGCGCCATCCGGAATTCTCGTCTATCTTCCGCAAGAAGGCCGCGGCATCGGCCTGATGAATAAGTTGCGTGCGTATGAATTGCAGGACGGCGGAATGGACACGGTTGAAGCCAACGAATCTCTCGGCTTCGCTGCCGACGCTCGCGATTACGATTTCTCGGCAGACATCCTCAAGCAGCTCGGTGCGAGAAAAATCCGCTTACTGTCCAACAATCCAGAAAAAGTCCGGCAACTTGAAAATGCCGGAATCCAAGTGGCGGAGCGCGTTCCCTGCGAACCGCCGGTCTCCAAGATTTCCCGGGCCTACCTGAAAACAAAAAAATCCAAGATGGGCCATCTCCTGAAAGGGTTGTAGAATCGCGCCTGCAGCGGACGCCCCGCGTGCGAGGGATAAACGAGTGCCCCTGGCCATCGAGCAACACGTCACTTTCCGTGCTTCGCCAAAAACCCTTTTTGATCTCTACATCAGTTCAGCGAAACACACGGCCTCGACCGGCGCGCCAAATTCTGGAAAAAGGAGGACCTGGCGATCCTCACGCTCAAATTCACCAAGGTGATCGGCGGAGCGCGCGTCGACATGGTGCACGCCGGGGTTCCCCAGTACGATCACAAGGGTGTCAGCGAAGGATGGCCGCGCTATTACTGGAAGCCGTGGAAGAGATCGCTTGCAGCCAGGTAACTCCCAGCCTGCACTTTCCTAGCCGCCGCCAACAAACTGCACAATCTCATAGCGATCGCCGGGTTCAATCCGGGTGTCCGCCCACTTCGCGCGCGGAAAGATTTCCAAATTCCTTTCAATCGCCACGCGCCCGGCCGGCAAACCCAGTTCCTGCAACAAATCCACGACGGAAGCGCCCGCACCCACGTTCCGCTTTTCACCATTGACCGTAATCGCAATCGCTGTTTCCATTTTCATCTCAGCGAAGTCAACTGGCAGCCGGAGTTCGCGGCTTGGCCTTCAATTGAAATCGCAAATGCCCCTTCCCGTTGTTTTCTGCCGCTTCAATTACCAGGGCCGCTTCTGCGCCGGCCAGTCGCGGCATATCAAATTCCAGGTGAACCTCTCCGGTTTCATTTGTATCCGCGGTAAATTCCTGCGCCTCGGCTGCGCCTTCCATTCGCGCTGTTACCCGCGCTCCGGGCACAATTTCCCCCGAAGCCCGCCGCACACTCACCAGCAAAGTCGCCCGTTTCCCCACCAGCCAATTCTTCGCATTCGTTAATGTCAGAACAAGCGGAGCAATTTCCGCGACTACGGGCGGAGCCAGCGCGACTGGCACAACCCGCTTTGCCACAACCGGCACCGGCAATTGCAAAGTTCCGTTGCGAATCTCTTCCATCACATTGCGATGCTGTTCATCCACGCGCAACTTCAACGCCTCCTCGCGATCGGCGTCCAGTGGGAGCAAGTCCAAATAATTATTGGTCCGGCGATGCAACACCCGTCCCTGGCTGTGCACGGTCGTATCAATCAAAGCGTTGGTCACGCCGCGATCTTCTGTCTGCACGTGATAGGTGGTCTCGCCCAGCTTCACATTGCTGTTGTGCCCGAAAACCATAAGCCGCTCACCTGACCCGAAAACGAATCCATTCTGACTTGAATTCTACAAATATTTTACCGCCGCATTTGACCGATTGACAGTTGCTCGTTATTATAGCCTTTCGGCTATGACCGGTTCAGGCATACAAACCTACGCTCCACTTCTCATACACCTCCTGGTGGCCATCGTACTTGCAGGCGCACTGACCAGCGTTTCGGTTCTGGTCGGGTGGCGTCGCCCGAGCAAGGCCAAGCAGCAGGCCTATGAATGCGGCATGGAGCCCACCGGTGATGCGCGGGAGCCGTTCTCGGTCCGCTTCTACCTTGTCGCTATGATATTCATTCTGTTCGACGTAGAGGCCATCTTCCTGTACCCCTGGGCCTACATTTTTCGCAGTTTGCGGTGGTTTGGCTTTGTGGAGATGATGCTCTACATCGCCATTCTTTTGGTCGGATACCTGTATCTTTGGAAAAAGGGCGCGCTGGACTGGAAACGATAGTCGGCGCTTACGGGTTTTCTAAATCGTGGCGGATGTCCCTAGTCAAAACGCTAATGTTGTAGCTGAACATCTGCGTTCGTGGAACCCGAAATCGGTCGCCGAAGTTATCGAATTCCGTGGTGAAACCACCATCGTGGTTCCCCGCACGCTGATCCGCGCCACCGCGGCCCGTTGTCGCGACGACGCGGCCCTCCAGTACAACCTATTAACCGGCGCCACCTGCCTTGACCGCTATCCTCATGAACCGCGATTTGAAATGATTTATCAGCTGGTTTCGATTCCACGGGCGGAAAAGGTTCGCCTTAAGGTAAAACTCGACGGCAGTGACCCGGTTATCGACTCACTCGTCCCCGTCTGGCCCGGCGCCAACTGGCTTGAACGCGAAGTATTCGATCTGTTCGGGATCCGCTTCACGGATCATCCGGACCTGCGGCGCATTCTCCTGCCCGATGATTGGGAAGGTCATCCCTTGCGCCGCGACTACCCGGTCGAAGGTTTCCGCGACATTCCCGGCACCAGTCCAAGTTCTGGCCAGCTATTCAGGAAGAGCAGCGCGCCATGACCACCGTCGAAACGCCGATCGGCACCGCGAAAACAATGGTCCTCAATATGGGCCCCCAGCACCCGTCAACCCATGGAGTGCTGCGCATTCTTCTGGAACTGGACGGCGAAACCGTCGTCAAAGCGATTCCCGACCTCGGTTATCTGCACACCGGCATTGAAAAGTCCTGCGAAGACAAAACCTATTCGCAAGCCATCACCCTTACCGACCGGATGGACTACCTCTCTCCGCTCGGCAATAACCTGGTTTACTGCCTAGCGGTAGAAAAACTCCTGGGCATGGAAGTGCCCAAGCGCGCGCAATACATCCGCGTGATGATGGTTGAGCTGCAGCGTATTTCTTCACACCTGGTCTGGCTCGGCACCCACGCCATCGACCTCGGTGCCATGTCTGTGTTTCTGTACTGCTTCCGCGAACGCGAAGAAATTCTCAAGATATTCGAACTTTTCGCTGGTCAGCGCATGATGACCAGCTATATCCGCATCGGTGGAGTGGCCCTGGATCCTCCGGCAGGGTGGCGCCAAGCGGTTGAAAAATTTCTAAAAATGATGCCCAGCCGCGTGGACGAATATGAAACGCTGCTCACCGAAAACCGCATCTGGATCGGCCGCACCAAGGGCATCGGGTATATCTCGACCGAAGATGCTGTCGCGCTCAGTATGACCGGCCCAACGATCCGGGCCTCCGGCCTGGCC